>Ga0080064_1000874_pt1 | contig 70900 bp, 59 predicted proteins | sample Subgrocontami54m_FD_69260 | JGI IMG/M metagenome (GOLD analysis project Ga0080064, IMG submission 69260) | Subsurface groundwater microbial communities from S. Glens Falls, New York, USA - GMW46 contaminated, 5.4 m (SPADES assembly) (version 2) ...
GCCGCCCTTCGGGCGGCCCCTTCTCCTCTGGCGCAGCGGCCGCAGAGTTGACCATCGCCATCGTTCGGTCCACGGAGACCTCCGTGCGTCCTCCGTGGGCTCCGTGCCTCCGTGGTGAAATGAACGCCAGGAGACTCTGAGCGCGCCAGGGATATGGTCCATGCGCACCGTCCGCCGGCGTGAAGCGATGGCGGAGGTCTCGCTCCAGGCAGGATGTCTTGGGTTGTGGGCGGAGCCCGCGCTGGGATCTGGGATTTTGGATCTGGGATTTCCGCCGACGCGGGGCTACTCGGGCAGGTCCTTCGCGCAGCGGAATCCGAGGTCGTCGAAGAACGACATGGCGCGGTAGGCGCTGCGGTTGGTCGTGCGAAGGTCGTCCTGCGAAGTGCTCCTCCAGGACCCTCCGCGGATCACGCGGAACTTCTCCCCGAACAGCGGGCTGGCGACGTCAGCGTGGTACCCCTCGTACCAGGACGCGGTCCACTCCCAGACGTTGCCCGCCATGTCGAGGCAGCCGAGGGGGCTCTTCCCCGATGTCCTGGAGCCCGCCCTCTCGGCCCCCTTCCCGCCGAAGGCGCACCGGTCCTTGTCCCAGCCGTTCCCCCACGGCCAGCGGTTCGGCAGCTCCATCGGCCCCGTCTCCTCCGTCGAGAACGCGCCGCTCGGCGCGTCCCGCTTCTCGATCTGCGCCTTCCTCCGCTCCCAAAGCGCCGCGTCCGCCACGAGCTTGTCGAGGTCGGTCTCCTCGGGGGCGGGCCAACGAGCGGCCTTCTCCCACTCCGCCTCCGTCGGGAGCCGCTTCCCGGCCCACTTCGCGTAGGCGGCGGCGTCGTACCACGTCACCGAGACGACCGGCATGTCCTCCGTCCCCTGCGGCGGCGTCTCTCCTCTCCACCCGCGGGGCGGAATGCGCTTCGTCTCCTGTGTGAACGCCGCGTACTGCCCGTTCGTCACCTCCCGCGCGTCGATCAGGAACGGCGCGACGTCCAGGACGTGCGGAGGGAGCTCGTCCGGGAACGCCGGGTCCGTCCCGCCGACGACCACCTCTCCCCCGGCGACGTAGATCATCCCCTCCGGCAGGCTGTCCACCCCGACGAGCGCCCTCAGCCGCTTCGGCCACCGCTCCCCGGGCTTCAGCCGAATGGCCTCGTCGAGCAGCGTGCGCGCCTTGGCGAGGTCGCCCTGCCACGCCGCCCGCTGCGCGTTTGCCCAGGCGACGACGGCGTCCCCCTTGTCTCTCGTTTTCAGCCGCTCTTCGAGGTCCGCGACGTCGACCTCCTTCTCCCCCGCCTCCGCGGCGAGGCCGTTCGCCCGCCGGAACTCCGCGAGGGCGTCGTCGGGCTTCCCGTCCGCCAGGAGCCTCTCCGCGCTCTTCACCGCGGCGAAGAACCTCGCCTTCCGGATCCCCTTCTCCGCGGCGTGCTCGACCTCGGTCCCCTTGTGGCGGGCATCCTTCAAGAGCCGCTCGAACTCCTCGATGGCCTTGTCGAAGTGCTCCGACCGCATGAACTCCTCGGCGTCGGAGAGGGCGGACTTCGAGGTCCGGCCGAGCGACTCGAGCGCGCGGAGCCGCTCCAGCGCCCGCCCCGCGAACGAGGTCCCGCCGAACTTCTCCGTCACCAGCGTGTAGGCCTTCGCGGCCTCCTCGAGGCCTCCCTCCTTCTCGAGCGCCTCCGCGTGGAGGAAGGCATCCTCGGCGTACGAGACCTCGATCTCATGGAGGCGGTCGCGCGACGTCTTCGCGACGTCGGAGTCGGGCCACGTGGCGACCACGGCCGCGTACTCGCGCGAGGCCGCGGCGCGGTCGTGCTCCTGGTACAGCCTCTCCCCGCGACGGAAGGTCTCGCTCGCGTCGGCGTAGCGGTTCTCCTCCGAGGACCGGCCGACCCAGACCGCGGCGATGACGAGGACGGCGATGGTGGGGACGACTGCGGAGGCCCACAGGACGACGCTCCGCGACCGCTCGCGGCGTCGCGCGGCCTCGATCCGCCCCCAGACCTCGACGCGGCGGGGGTCGGCCTCGGCGAGGTCGTCGATCGCCTCCGTCCAGGCGCGGATGGCCTCTCGCACGGCCCCGTCGGCGGCGAGGCGGTCTCCCCGGGCCACGTGCTGATCGAACGACCCGGAGGACATCCGGGCCCGGGCCTCCTCCATGCGCGACAGGACGTCCTTCGCGTCGGGGCGGGCCTCGAGGGCCTTCAGGAACTCGAGGATCGCCTCGTGATACGACCCCGAGACCATCAGCGTCTCGCCGCGGCTGCGATGCGTGTCGAAGCGCCGGCCCGTGTCGAATTCGTCGATCCGCTTCGCGAGGTCCCCGTCGGGCCGGATCTCGACCGCCGCTCGCCACTCCGAGATGGCCTCCTCGCGGGCGCCCCGGGCCAGGAGGGAGAACCCCTTCTTCCGGCGGTCCTCGAAGCGGAGGCGGGCGTCGAGGTCAGCGACGCGTTTGCCGAGGACGTCGTCGCCTGGGCGCAGGCGGAGGGCGGCCTTCCATTCGGAGAGGGCCTGGTCGAGGAGGCCGAGCTGGAAGAGGGCCTCCCCTCGCGCGAGGAGGTCCTCGAAACCGCCCTGACCGGTGGCTCTCGCGTCCATCTACCTCACTTCGTCCCGCATGTTCTTCAGGTCCTGGAGGAGGCGGGAGAGGTCCTCGCGAGCCTGGCGATAGTAGACGCCCCGCTTGTCGGGGTCTTCGACGAGCGAGTCGAGCTCGTCCTGAATCCTCTTCATCCTCTGGTACGCGAGGCGGCACCGCTCGGCGGTGTTCGTGGCCATCTCGAGCTGGCGTCGCGCCTCGAGCACGTGGGGGGACGGGGAGTCGGACGTGTCCTTGAGGACGTAGCTGAGGAACATGCGGGCCCGTTCGGCCAGCTCCATGCCATCGTAGGCGCGGCCCATGCGCGTGTAGAGACCCGTGACGTCGAGGGGAAGTCCTCCCTCCGGGCCGACGGCCTGGTTGTAGAGCGTCTCGGCGGCCTGGATGAAGTCGTCGGCCGACTTCCGGGCGGTTTCGAAGCTGAGGTCGTCGAGGGCCTCGATTTGCGCGTGCGCTTCCGGCACCTCCGCGAGGGCCTTCTCCGGGGAGAGCTCGAGGGCGTTCTTGAGGAACCTGCGCGCGCGGCGTGCGCGGGAGATCACGGTCATCGGGTCGAGCTTGCCGGGCGCCGCCCCGGCCCCCGGCTGCGTCCGCTCGGCCCACGCGTCCTTGGGCGCCTGGGAGTCCGTCACCTGGTCGATCTCGGCGGCCTTCTCGACGAGGCCGAGGGCCTGCTGGACCATCTTCTTGGCCCGTTGGGCGAGGATCCGCGTGAACTCGTCGCGCTCCCAGGCTGTTGGCGTCCCGAGGTAGATCCCGATCGCCTTGCACCGCTCGCACATGAGGTACCGGATTCCGCGGCAGGTGCCGCAGTAGTTCTCCTTGGTGTCCGGCCGACCCTCTCCGGGCTTGAGGTAGGTGACCTTGCGGCCCTTGTCGCACGTCGGCCGCGGACAGTGTTTCCAGCCCCCCAAGCAGCCCGGCTCGGGGCATCCCTGGCGGAAGCGGCACTCGGCCATGATGGCCGCGAGCGGACGGCCGGTTTTCTCCTCGCACTTCTTCGAGACGAGGTCGGCCTCGTGGCGCGGGTGCTTGTTGACGAAGTTGACGAAGATGCCGAGGGCGCGGCGGCAGTTCCCCTGGGCGTAGTACTCGAAGCCCTTCTCGGTGTCGTCGGTAACCTCCTCCTGGACGGAGTCGGCGAGCTCGGTGGCGAGGAGCTTGGCCTGCTCGTGGTTGGGGTTCCGCTCGAAGAGGGCCTCCAGGGCCTTCCTGCAGGCCTCGTGGTCCTGGGCGGCGAGGTGCGTCCGGGCGACCTCGAGGTCGGCGACGTCCTCGAACTCGGGGAGGGAATCGCGTGCCTCCTCGAAGGCGGCGACGGCCTCCGGGTAGAGGCCGCCCTCGCGGGCCCAGAGGCCGAGGTCGAAGAGGCGGGTAACGCGGTCGAACCCGGCGGGGAGGGCGGCGAGCTCCTTGCGGCGCTTGTCGAACTCCTCGCGACGCGTGTCGAGCTCGCGGGAGGTCTCGATCCGGTCGACATCCTCACGCTTGACGTTGACGGTAAGGGTCATGCCCTTCTTCTGGAGCTCGACCTTGAGCTCGTCCTCGGTCTCTGCGACGACCTTGCCGTCGAGACGCTCTCCGTTCTTGAGGAAGATGACGTCTGCGAGGAGCGTCGAGGACATGACCGCGGCGAGCAGGGCCGCACAGGGAACCGTCTGCATGGTCCCTCCCGTGGGTTGGCGTGGGGGTGAATGCTACGATGCGGGGTTCCCGCCCGCAAGCGCCTTCCGGTGCGCACGTGCGGCGAATTTGCGCCGGCCCATCCATCCAGGAGCCGCCCTACTTGGAGTCCCCCTCCCCCGGACGATCGTCGTCCCGGTCTTCCCCTGCGCCCCGCTCCTCCCCCTGGCCGGCCGAGACGCTGGGCCGCTGCGCGAATGCCTCCTCGAGCGGACGGGCGGAGACCGAACTGCCCACCTGAACGCTCCATGCGCCGCCGACGGATCCGTCGGCAGTAGCGCCATAGAACGTCGTCCCCTTCAGGCCGACCACGACCTCGTCACCCGACGCCAGTTGGTCGCGCAGGAGGTCCCTGACCTTGTCCAGGAATTCCCTGCGCCAGGAGTCAGAACAGCGCTTGAGCTGGGGAAGCCGAACCACGATGACCACGCGCTTCGGCGATCCCGGTTCGACACACACAGCGATGGAGGCCGTTTCGGGAGCCAGGCTCCGGTCCGCGACGAGCAGTAGGAGCATCCGAATCGAGGCCCCCAGGTCGGACGCCTCTGGGTTGTTCCCATAGACCCGTCCGGCGTCGAGGTGGCGCTCGAAGTCCCAGAACGCGAAGCGCGCGGCGGTGTTGGCCGACTTGTCGGACGGACGCGAGAGCATCGCCGCGACGAACATTGCCGCGAGCATCGCCAAGGGGAGCAGGAGGACGATGAGGCAGCCGAATCGGTGCAGGAACGGGATCGGTGCCGCCATGCCAGGCGGCGGCGAGAACGGGTGCGCCGCCTGGCACGAGGGGCAACCCAGGAGATGCTGGGCGCCGAAGCTGAACAGCGGGAGCCAGAAGACGTGCGCGACGCTCCACCTGCGGACCAGCGCATGAGGCGCGACCACGCCGCATCGAGGGCACTGGAGGGGCACCTGACCGACGACCGCGGCCTTGGGCGAGATGCCGTAGATGATGAACATCGTCCCTCCTATCAGATCGGCGGCCCTGACTCGCGGACCGAACCGACGCTCATCGCGTCAGCACCCAGGCCCCCCAGGTCGAGGGCCGGAAGACGCCGCGCTCGCGGTCGCGGGCGAGCATGGCGAGCTGGGCGCGCCGCAGGGCCTCCTCGGCGGGGAGGGAGTCGTCCCACAGCCCCGCGTAGAAGGCGTCCATGAGCTGGGAGGTCTCGGCGTCGGGGACCTTCCAGAGCGAGAGCATGAACTGCCGTGCGCCCGCGATCGCGAGGGCGCGAGAGAGACCGAGGACGCCCTCGCCGGCGGCCAGCTCGCCGCGGCCGGTCTCGCAGGCGGAGAGGACGACCAGCTCGACGCCACGCAAGTCGAGGTCCTGCAGCTCCTCGGCGGTCAGGTACCCGTCGCCCTCCTCGGAGGGGGCCAGGACCAGCCCCGAGAGGAGAAGCGGGTTCCAGCCGCCGACGTCGAGGCCCTCCTGGCGCGCGGCATCGAGCGGGGAGGCGGTCTTCCCGCTCAGCCCGCGCGTCCCCGAGGCCACGGCGACGCGCAGGTTGTCGGTGTCGAAGAACCCGTGCGTGGCGACGTGGAGGAAGCGGGCCTTGGGAGCGCTCTCTCGGAAGGCGGTCTCGGACGCGTCCTTCGCCAGGAGCGTTCGAGACGGGGCCTCGGCGAACTTCGCCTGGAATCGCTTCGCGACCCGCTCGACCTCTCCCTTCGTCTGCTCGATGGCGGGGAAGGGGCGGTCGAGGCCTGAGTAGTCGACGTCGCCGAGCGCAAGGAGGCCCTGCGCAGCCTCATTTCGCCTGGTCTTCGCCGCGAGCACGAGTGCCGCGCCGCCGTTGGTGCAGACGATGGGCAGCCGCTCGATGAGGAACCCCTCCCCGTCCGGCAGCAGCCCCCACGGGATCGTCGCGAGCACACCGTCAGGCGACACGTAGAGCGCCTTCGCGTCCTTCAAGGCGGCGGCGAGGGGCTTCTCCAGCCAGGCCCGGATCTGCGCCCCCGCCTCCTTCCACTCCTTCTCGTCGTCGCGCTCCAGGGCCTCGCGAAACCGCTGAGCGAGTGGCTCCACGCCGCTCGCAGGCCCGAGTTTCACGAACTCCACCTCCCCGTCCCCTCGGAGCAGCCAAGCGTGGAGAGTCCCGTCATTCTCCAGCAGATCGAGGAGCGAGGAGCCTTCCGGCAGGGCACGACGGACGTCCGCGGGCTCGACACCCGGGGAGACCTGCCCGGCAAGATCGGGCCGCAGGGCCACGAGCTCGCGCTCGAGGCCTTCAACACGGTCGCGCTGGGCATGGAATCGATCGGCGACACTCGAGTCGCCGTGGCTGGGGGGGGATGGCGAGAGGGCCAGTCTGGCCAATTCCGCCCGCGCGTCAGCGAGACCCACGGCCAGTCGCATCACTTCGTCGGACGCCCCGGGCGGCGCACGTAGCGCGTCCGCGCTCGATCGAAGCGCGGCCCCCTTCCATTCGAGGACCGCAGACCAGACTCGCTCCGGCTTCCCAGGAAACCCGTCCAGGTAGTAGGTGATATTCTGCCGCCAGGCCCTGAGCATCGTACAGCGCTCTCGGGAGGACAGGGCGGGCAAGAGCCCTCGCAACGCCTCTCGATTCGTGGTCCACGCACACTCGAGCAGGGACTCTGCCTCCTCCTTGCGGCCGAGTTGGAGCAACAGACTCGCCAGGTTGCCTTGGCTCGCAGCTGTGACCAGATGTGACGGTCCAAGAATCGCCTCGTTGATCTTCAGGGCGCCTTCGAGTCTCTCTCGTGCCTGGTCCAGGTCCCCGAGGGCGCGGAGTGTCACTCCCAGGCTGTTGAGGCACGTGGCCGTGTGCGGGTGGTCCGGACCAAGCGTCTTCTCGTGCAGGGCGAGAGCCCGTTCGTAGATCGCGGCCGCCTCCTCGAGGCGGCCAAGTTCTCTCACGGTATCCCCCAACTTGCGGAGCGTCAGGGCGGTGGCAGGATGAACCGGACCCAGCACCTTCTCCTGGATGGCGAGAGCGCGCTCCAGGAGCGGCCTGGACTCCTCGGCCCGCCCCACCCCCTTCAGGACCCTCGCCAGGGCGACCAGGCACACGGCCGTACGAGGATGTTCGGGCCCCAGCGCCTTCTCCTGCACGGCGACCGCCGATTCCAGAAGTTGGAGCGCGCTCTGGAGATCGCCGAGCTCTTCCAGCAGGTTCGCGAGAATCCGTTGTGCGTCGCCGGTGTCGGGGTGCTCAGGACCGCGTGCCTTCTGCACGATGGAGAGGGCCCGTTCGATCAGGGGCCTCGCCCGGCGCAGATCTCCCTGGCTCCTCAGAACGTTGGCCAGGTTCAAGAGGCTCTTGGATACCCCCGGATGCATCGGACCCAGCGCGGATTCCCGGATCGACAGAGCGCGCTCCATGAACGGCAGAGCCCTGGACGGATCGCCGAGATCCAGGTACACGAGCCCCAGGGCATTGAGCGTAAGGGCCAACCGGGGATGGGCCGGCCCCAGCGCCTTCTCCTCGACGGAGAGCGCCCGTTGAAGATGCGAAATCGCCAGGCCCGTCTCGCCCAGGTCATCGAGGATCGATGCCAGGTTGGCAAGGGTGTTGGCCGTGTCGAGATGGTCTGGCCCTAGTGTCTTCTCCTGAATGCCCAGGGCGCGCTCCAGGAGCGGCCTCGCTCCCCGAAGGTCTCCGTCTGACTCGAGCAACATCGCCAGATTGACGAGGCCGATGGCCGTGCGAGGGTGATCCGGACCGAGCTGCTGCTCGCGAATCGCGAGGGAGCGTTCGAGCAATGGCCTGGCCGCACGTCTGTCACCCAGATCCAGCAGCACGTTCGCCAGGCTGCCCAGGATGGCGCCGGTTGCGAGGTCATCCGGGCCATGGACCTTCTCGGAGATCGCCAGCGCGCGCTCGTTCGCGGCCCGCGCCTCCTGCAGACGTCCCAGCGCCTTCAGGGCACCTCCAACCCAGCTCAGGCAGTCACATGTGGCGCCATCCTCGGGTCCCAACTCCCCTTCGGCGAGTGCGAGGGCTTCCTGGGCACGTGACAGGGCGTCGGCATACTTCCCCTGGCCATGCAGCGCTGACACCTCCTCCAGGAGCCGAGCGACGCGCGCCTCGGTCTCCGCCTGCTTGGGGTCGTCCTCCGAGCGCGCCACGCCCGACGCGAGAATGAGGAGCGCGGCGAGGGCGATCCGGCGTCCCTTCATCGGGGTCTCCCTACTTGTGCTCCAGCTCCACCGTCCACGCCAGGCAGCCGGGGCCGCGGCGAGGGACCCAGCCGCCGCCCAGGGCCTTCTCGTTGCACTCCTGGAAGAGGCGCAGATCGAGCGGCCCCGACGACGCGTCGACCGGTTGCGAGCCCGCCGAGGACGCCCAGGCCTTCAGCTCCGCGGGCGTACACGTCCCTGCGCGGATCCGCGAGCGAGCCGCCTCCAGCTCCGCGATCGGCGAGGCCGACATCGCCAGCAGGAACCACTCCGTCCCCTTCGACTCGTCGAACCTCAGCCACCAGAGCGACGGCCCCGTGGGCGTGTCGACCACGGGCGGCACCAGCACTTCTCCGTCCCGGGGCGCGATCGGGTTCCGCGGCGGGTCGCCCACCACGCGACCCGCCTGCTTGTCCTCCGCGTAGAGCGTCTCGAAGTAGTCCGGAAAGACGCACGCCGCCGAGCCTGCCGGGTCGACATTGAAGACGTACACGTGGATCGGACGATTCGACCGAAACGCGAAGCGGACCCCTTGCCCCGCATACACCGTCTCCTTCGGCATCGCCACCGACGACGGGACCGGGACCGCCACCCGCCCGTCCAGGCCTCGCAGCGCCGGCCTTGGATTCACCAGGATCGCCGCCTCGCCGTGGAGGGCCTCGGCCTCCGCGCTCGGCAGCCCCGGGTCGGCACGCCGCCCGGGCCACACCCGCCACGCAACGAGCGCAAGCACGAGCGCGGCCACCGCCGCCCAGCGACGCCGGGACGTCGCGGAGGACGGGGCCGATCCGCTGTCCTCCAGCAGCTCCCTCGCCACGTTCGCCACCGCCGCCAGCTCGATCGGCGTCACTCCCATCCTCACGAGCTGCGCGTCGATCGCGTCCGCGAACGCCGCGGCCGTGAGGCGGTCCTCAGGGCGCCTCGCGAGCGCCCCTCGCACGAGCGCTTCCATTCCCTCAGGCACGGCGCGGAACGCGGAGATCGGCGTCACGACTCCTTCTGTGTGGAACTTGAGCAGGTCCCCAAGCGTCCCGCTCGCCGGGAGCCTCCCCGTGAGCAGGCGATACAGCGTCACGCCGAGCGAGTAGACGTCCGAGCCCGCACCGGGCCGCCCCTGGAGGTGCTCCGGCGCCATGAACGGCAGCGTCCCCATCACCTGGTCCGCCGCCGTGAGCTGCGACATCCCCTCCGCCCGCGCGAGGCCGAAGTCGAGGACCTTGACGTGCCCGTCCTTCGCGCGGCGGATCAGGTTCGCAGGCTTGATGTCGCGGTGCACAACGCCCTGCCCGTGCGCGTACGCCAGACCCCGCGCCGCCTGGCCGATGAGACGCAGCGTCTCCGCGATCTCGAGCGTCCCCCCCTTGGTGCGCGCGTACGCCTCGAGGTCCTGCCCCTCGACGTACTCCATGGTCATGTAGACCCGCCCGCCCTCCTTCCCCACGTCCAGGACGCGCACGATCGACGGGTGGTCCAGGCGAATCGCGACGCGGGCCTCGCGCAGGAAGCGCTCGGTGAGCTGCTCGTCCTGGCCCAGCTCGGGGAGGAGCTTGACGGCGACCTGGGTCTGGAACCCCTCGTGGAACCCGAGGTGGACCTCCCCCATCCCACCTCGGCCAAGGACCCGCTGGAGGACCACGTGCCCGTAGCGGACCTCGGGGACGGTCGGCTCGGTGTTTGGCGTGTTCCCCTTCGCAATGGCTTGCGTGGGAGGGGCTTCCTCGCCCATGGTGCGCCTCCTTCAGGGCGTCAGTGATTCTAGGGTGGGGCCCCGGCCGGTCAAGGCCGGTGATCCCCTCTACTGTCCTCTATGAGTCCCGGCGGCCGGAATTACAGGAATTCTCCCGAAGGTGATATGTTGGGGGCCATTCCAGGAGGCCCCCACGAGCAACCCCGCCCCCGATCCCCTGGCCCCACTGAAAGACGAGGACCCCGAGGTCCGCGTGGAGGCCCTTAGGAAGCTCGCCTCGGCCGGAAAGGCCGAGGAGGCGATCATCGTCCGGGTGGCGAAGATGCTCAAGGACCCCCAGACGATGGTCCGGGTCGCGGCGATCGACTGCCTCTCCGCGCTGGCGCCGCGGGACCCCCGCGTGGTGAACGCCTGCATCAAGGGGCTGCAGGAGGAGCAGCGGAACATGCAGTTCGCCGCGCAGCAGGCGCTGACGAAGGCGGGCCCCGCGGCCGTGCCCCTCCTGGTCAACCTCGCGAAGGACGGGCGGAAGAGCGTCCGCGTCGCCACGCTGATCGCGGTCCTGGGGATCGGCGACCCCGCGGTGCCCGCGCTCGTGAGGTCGCTTGCCGAGCAGGACGACCGCGGCCGCCAGGCGATCTGCGAGCTGCTCGCGATGTTCAACGCGCGCGGCAAGTCGGCCCTCCCCGCGCTCGAGATGCTGCTCCAGGACTCAGCGCCCGGCGTCAAGAAGGCCGCAACCGCGGCGATCCGTCAGATCGAGGGAGGCGCCCCGGCGCCGGCCCCTGAATCGTAGCCTGCCGCCTCGGGCCGGTCGGCGCCGCGCAGGCCTGCGACTACCGGAGCCGCTCGAAGACATCGAGGGTCAGCCCGGCGTCCTTCAGGATGCGAGAGAGGAGCTTGGGGCCGACCGATTCGCGGTCATGGATTGCGAAGAGGAGCGTCCGTCCGGAGCGGTGCCTGAGGAGCCGGTGGCTGCCGTGAACACGGACGACGACGAAGCCTGCGCGCTCCAGGATTCGGAGAAGTTCGCGCGCCTTGACCTGCCCCGGTCGTGCCATCGTCTACGCCACGACCTCGATTTCGGCGACGGCCCGGGACTGCGGGCGAGGGGCGCGGCCCTTCCCGAGGGCCTGGCGAACGTAGAATCGGAGGGCCGCACGCAACCTTCGGAGCGCCTCCGCGCGTGTCTTGCCATAGACGTGCCCCCCGGGGATCCCCGGGGCGCTCGCAATGACCCTGCCGTCCTCCTCGGAGTCGAAGACAACAACGAACCGGTACCGGGCGCCTTTCATTCGGGCCTCCCCACCATCGATGTCTGTCATGAGGATACCCGCCGTCAGGCCCACCATCAAGCGACCGCCGCGGCGGTTCGACGAATCCAGGGAGGCCACCCGGCGCGCAAGGCGCGGCAGCCGCGAGGCCGTCACTCCTCGCGCGCCCTTGCGGGCGCGAATCCAATGAACGATCGGTGGTGCTACTCGGCGAGCGTGCGCTCCAGGCCGATCGCGCCCCTCATCCAATCGGAAACGCTCGTGGGGCGGCCGGGGTGTGTCAGGGTCTCGAGCCGGGCGAGGTCCGCGAGCAGCCAGCCGATCCCCGCGAGGACCAGGGCCGCTGAGGCGAGCGCCCACGGCGCCCAACGGCTGGGTGGCACAGGCAGCGCTCCTTCGTCGGTGTGTGGTCCTCTGGCGTCGCCGGGGTCGGGCGGCGGGGGAGGCTCCCCGTCCGCCGCCGTCGCAGGCCCTTCCACGATCTCGAGCGGCCCGCCTGTCGGGTCCGGATCCTCGACCGCCGCGCTCGACGGAACCGCGACGTCCTCCTCCACCATGAGGTCCTCCAGCCCGAAGGCCGCCGTCGGGGCGTCCTCCACCGCGAAGTCGAGGTCGGGCACGGAGGTCTCCAGGTCGGCCGCAGGCACGTCCGCGCCGCGCCCGCGGAACTCCTCGACATCCGCCCTACGGAAGACCATGCGACCCTCCTGGCGGTACGCACGGAGCTCCCCCTCGGAGACGAGCCGCTTCAGGTCCTCCTCGTCGAGGGTCAGCTCCCGCAGCACGTCGTCCACGTCGTAGTACTCCATCCGAACTTCCTCCAACACGTCCATTCCCCCTACGAGGGACGGGACGGAATCCAACGCGGGATTCCGGGATTGCCCGGCAGGGCCGTCATCGATAGACTCGGGGCGGAGAATCCACAGCATGTACCGCCTGCCCCGCAACCGGATCCCCTCGCTCGTCCGCGAGATCCTGGCGGAGGCGCCCGCGTCGGCGTCTCCGGTGGCCCCGGTTCGTACGCGAATCGGTCCGTTCGAGCTGGTGGGCCGCCTGGGCGGGGGCTCGACAGGGACCGTCTACCGCGCGATCGACACGCGGCTCGACCGCGTGGTCGCGCTGAAAGTACTCGACCGGTTTCCCGCCGGCGCTGACGCCGATCCGGAGCCGCTCACGCGGTTCCGCCTGGAGGCGCAGTCTCTCGCCCGCCTGGGGCGCCATCCGAACCTCGTCGCCGTCCACGAGCTGGACCGCATCGACGGCCTGTGGTGCCTCGCGATGGAGCACGTCGAGGGAGGCACGCTGCGCCGCTGGCTGCGCGAGCGCCCGCGCACGCCGGCCGAGGTCGCGGAGGTCGTCCACAGCGTGGCGCTCGGCGTCGGGCACGCCCACGAGCACGGGCTCGTCCACCGGGACCTGAAGCCCGAGAACATCCTCGTCGGCGTCGACGGCGTCCCGCGCGTGGTCGACTTCGGCCTCGTGCGGGACCTCTCCGAATCGCGCGGCCCGACGCGGGAGGGGCAGGTCCTCGGGACGCTCAAGTACATGTCGCCCGAGCAGGCGGCGGGGCGCCGCGCCGAGGTCGGGCCGTGGTCGGACGTCTACGCCCTGGGGGCAATCCTGTACGAGGGGCTCACGGGGGCGCTGCCGTTCGATGCGGAAGGGCTGTTCCAGCTCGTCGCGAGCCTCATGCGCGACGACCCGCCGCCGCCCAGCCGGAGGAACCCCTCGATCGCGGCCGACCTCGAGGCCATCGTGATGCGGTGCCTGGCGCGCGATCCGCGGCGTCGTCCCGCCGATGGACGCGCGCTCGCGGCGGAGCTTGCAAGGTGGATCGAGAACAACGCGACCGCCCCGCCCCCGGCAGAGGCCCTGGCGGAGCCCGAGGCCCCGGCGCGCGACGTCCGACGCGACGCCGACGACCTGGACCGGATGATGGCGTGGCTCCTCGAACGCTACCATGCGACCGAGACGTCCATCCGCGCGGGGGACGACTTCCAGACGCACTACGACCTCGCCATCCTGTACGCGCTCCTGTCGTCAGGGCGGACGCATCCGGAGGTGAACCCGGTCAAGGTCGACGCGCGATTCGCGGGGCAGTGCCGGGACCGCGCCTTCGAGCACCTGGCGAGGGCGGTGGAGCTGGAGTGGATGGGCCCGGTGTCGCGCGGGCTGCCGTTCTGGATGAGCGCGGGGTTTCTCGAGAAGGTCTCCGCGCTGCGGCCGCTGCGGGACGACCCGCGGTGGAAGGCGATCCTCGAGTCGATTCACGGATAGGGCGCATGGAACCTCCGCTGACAACGCACGCAGGTCCGTTCCCCTCGACGCGGGAGTCTCTGTTCGACCTGGCGAGGGTGCCGGGCGCGCCGGGATTCCGCGAGGCCTGGGAGAGGCTGTTCCGCGCCTACGCGGGGCCGCTCTACGCGTTTCTCCGCCGCCACGGGTGCCCGCGGGAGGAGGCGCGCGACCTGGTGCAGGACTACTTCGTCGAGGGGCTCTACAAGCCGAAGCTCGCGCACTACGACCCCTCGCGCGGACGGCTGCGGACCTACCTGGTGAAGTCCCTCCTGCACCGGCGCATGGACGTGGAGCGGCTGAACCGCGTGCAGCTCTACCGCGACCTCCCGCCGGTCCTGGGACGCGAGGAGGAGGAGGACGCGGAGGCGCGCCTCGCCGACCCGGTGGCGCGCTCCTCGGAGGAGTCGCTGGACCGCGAGTGGGCGGAGCGGACGCTCGCGTGCGCGGTGGCCTCCGTCGAGGAGCGGCTCGTGCGGACCGGGGACGACACAGGGCTGCGCGTCCTGTGGGCGTGGGTGCTGCCGTTCGAGGCGGAGCGCCCGCAGGCGGAAACCCTGGCGAAGGAGCTTGGGCTCACGGTCGCGGCGCTCTCGATGCAGGGGAGCCGCCTGCGCGCGGCGATCCGCGAGGCATGCGCGGAGTGGATCCGCTCGCACGCGCCGACGGCGGCCGAGGCGGGGAGGGAGCTCGAGGAGCTCTGGTCGCTGCTTCGCGGGTAGCGGACCCGCCGCTGCACGTGCGCGACCGGCACCCCGAGGTCCGCGACCCAGAGGACGAGGACGGAGCGGAGGTCGCGGATCTCGTGCAGCGCGCAGTGGCATATCGACGGTCCACGACCCGCATCCAGGGAGTCAGGATCATCCGCCTGAGCGTCGGCAAGAAGCTGAAGTGATTGGCCTTGCGGCCATCGCGGGCGCGCCGAGAGGGCCGCTACTTCGTCAGCGTGACCCCGTCCTTGCAGAGACCCGCCTTCTTGAGGTCGGCGACGGGGAAACCGCCTGACTTCGCCAGTTCCTCCCCGAAGTACGGCCCCACGAAGAAACCGGGGTTGGGCGAGTACTTGGCCATCATGCCGTCGCTTTCGTGCTGGGCCCCCATTTCGCCGGTGATGTGGTGGATGATCTCGTGGAAGAGGAGGATGGCGCGCCCGTGGCTCGACTCCTTCACGTAGTGGGCGCCCTCGTGCTTCTCAGGGGTCAGCTGGATTCTCCGCCAGTCCGCATTCTCCTTCGCCGCGGCGATGCCGATCCCCTTGCCGAAGTCGAACCCGATCCGGAACTCCGCCTGCGCATATACGTAGTCGGTGATCACCAGGAAGAAGTCGTACCGGTTCGTCTTCTTGTCGGCCCGCGGGTCGCCCTTGAAGTGCTCCTCCAGGAGATCCTTGAACCAGCACTGGTCCCCGGCCGACTCCTGGTCCGTGAGGACCTGCTGGCCCAAGGGCGTCTTGATCAAGCTCTTCCCCGGGTCCCGCTTGATCGTCAGGTCGAACCCGAACTGGGCCATCATGGACTTGAGCTCCGTCCAAGTCGCGTCGTCCGTGTTGTCCTCCTCGCTGTGCCCCGCCGTGTGCGCAACCGTGATCCTGACGGGCTTGAGCGGCTTCGCGGGCGGGGGCGCCGTCGTCGAGGGGTCCTTGTGATCGATGTTCTCGGGGCCGTACGGGCCGGGCGCCTGGTCCTCCCCGGCCTCTGCGATGGCGACCGCAAGTCCGGCTGCGCCAGCGGCGATCGCGGCGTCCTTCCCGCCCCGCTCCTCCCCCCGTCCGCGACAAGACGCGCAGGCGGGCGTCGCGTGGGGACAGGAGGTCGCACCCGGCCCCGGCCGCGGGGCCCCTCCCGAGGCCCCCAGGGCAAGCTGGAATCCGGGGCCCTGGCGGGAACCGGATCCGACGGAGCAGCCGACGACGAGGGCAAGGAACGAAAGGGCGAGTGTGGCGGTAGCGGTTCGCATGGGGCCTCCAAACGCAGGTCCGTAGAATCGCCGCTCGGAGGGAATCCGTCAACGGATGCGTTGAAGAGACCTCAGCGCTTTCCCTCGTCAATCCTGCCGAGCAGCCTCAAGAGCCCGTCCAGGATCGTAATCGGGTGAGGCGGGCAGCCCGGGATGTACATGTCCACGGGCACGAACCTCGCCGCCCCGTCATGCTGCTCGGGATGCCCCGCGTACGGCCCCCCCGAGATCGCGCAGGCCCCAACGGCGATCACGATCTTCGGATCGGGGACCGCCTCGTACGTCTTGAGGAGGGCCTCCCGCATGTTCTCCGACACCGGCCCCGTGATCAGGAGCCCGTCGGCGTGGCGCGGGGAGGCGACGAACTGGATCCCGAAGCGGCCGAGGTCGAACACCACAGTGTTGAGGACGTTGACGTCGGCCTCGCAGGCATTGCACCCGGCGGCCGAGACCTGGCGGAGCTTCAGCGATCGGCCGAACAGGCTCCGCATCTTCTCGTCGAGCGCGGCCGCCCGACGATCCACCTGCCCGCGCACGACGAGGTCCTCGCGCGTCCGGGTCGCGAGACTGTAGCCCGGCCCGAACGCGACCGCGCCCGTCGGACACGCTGAGGCGCACTCGATGCAGAACAGGCACTTCCCCATGTCGAGCCCCAGCCCCTTCCCGTCGACGACCAGGGCGTCCGTCGGGCAGGCGGCGACGCACTCGTTGCAGCCGTCGGGGCACTTCGTCGGATCGAGCGTCGGCGCGCCGCGGAAGCGGTCCGGGAGCGTGGGCTCCACGGCCGGGAAGCCGATGGTGCGATGCCCCTGCTGGAGCCGCGCGAGGAGAAGCCTGAGCATTAGAGGTCGTGTCCGCAGTAGGAGAGGTTGAAGGACTTGTTGCACAGCGGGAAGTCGGAGATCTGCTGGTTTCGCAGGGCCATCGCGAGTCCGGTCCAGTTGTGGAACGAGGGGTCGACGACCTTGTAGAAGGCGAAGCGGCCGTCGGGGCCGGTCGCGGCGACGTGGCAGACCTCGCCGCGCCATCCCTCGACCAGCGAGACGGCCAGACGCCCAGGGACGGTCGGCGGGCACTCCACGCGGGACGGCCCCGACGGGAGCGAGTCGACCTGCTCGCGCATGAACTCGACCGAGCGCTGGATCTCCAGCCAACGGACGTAGGCCCGCGAGAAGACGTCCCCGGCCTGCCACGTGGAGACCGGCACGTGGCTGAATTGCCAGATCCCCGCGGGGAAGTCGTGGCGGACGTCGCGCGAGACGCCGCAGGCGCGGGCGGCGACGCCCACGAGGCCGAGCGCCTCGGCGTCCTTCCGCTGGACGGTCCCGGTGTCCTCGAACCGGGCCATCACGGAGGGCGTGCTCCAGAGCAGGTTCGCAGCGGAGGAGACGTCCTTCAGGGCCGCCGTGGCGCGCTCCAGCATCGACTCCGCGCGGGGCGCATCGATGTCGAGGCCGACGCCGCCGGGGCGGACGAGGCCGCGGCCGAAGCGGGAGCCGCAGATCTGCGCCGTGAGGTTGAGCCAGTCGCCCCGCAGCCGTCCGCAGAACGCCGCGGTCGGCAGGAAGGCAACGTCGCCGGCGAGCGCGCCCAGGTCCCCGGTGTGGTTCGCGAGGCGTTCCAGCTCGAGCGCAATCCCGCGGATCGCGAGGGCCCGCGCGGGCACCCGGGCGCCCGAGAGCGCCTCCAGGATCTGGCAATACGCCGTCGCATGCCCGACGGTCGTGTCTCCGGCGAGCGTCTCGGCGTAGTGGATCGACCGCTTGCCGGGCCCGCCGACGAGCGCCCGCTCGACTCCCCTATGCTGGTACCCGAGCATGATCTCGAGGTGGAAGACCTGCTCGCCGTGGCACTGGAAGCGGAAGTGGCCCGGCTCGATCACGCCGGCGTGGACGGGGCCGACGGCGACCTCGTGGATCTCCTCCCCCTCCACGCGGTACGGCTCGAACGTGCCGATGCGCGGGGGCTTCACCTCCGATCCGGCGCGGAGCGGCGGCTGGAAGCGGACGGGCTTCAGCCAGGGGTGGCCCACCGGGCGCAGGCCGTGCTGCTCGAAGACCTCCCGTTCGAACAGGTGGACCTGGGGGCAATCGGGTGTGAGCGAGGGAAAGGAGTCCCCCTCCACGTCCGCGCTCGACACGTGGAGAAGGGCGTCGTCGTCCGCGGCGAGGACGGCCCACAGCCGGTACCCCTTCCCCCCGGGGGCGGCGAAGAGCGCGCTCACGCGCCAGTCGCGGGCGGTCCCCTGGAGGATCGCCTCGTGGAACGACTCCATCGACAGCACCGGCACGCTGGACAGCTCCAGCGTCGCGCCGTTGTAGAGCGATGCGAACTGGGACCCGAGGCTCATCGTCCGCCCTCCAGGAACTGGGCCGCCTGGTGCAGGCTCCGGTCCAACGGGCCCGGAATCCAGCAGCCCAGGACGAGGATGACCGCGAGAAAGACGAAGATCGGCGCGGTCGTCGCGAACCGGTCGCGGCTCCCGTTCGGCGGGGTCTGCTCCGAAGGCGTCCCCTGCACCACGGCCATCACTGTGGCGCCCATCCCCACGAAGACCACCCCAAGCAGGAGGAGGAAGAGCCCCGCCACGAGGTACTTCCCCGCGCCGAGGGCGGCGCTCAGGATCGTCAGCTCGCTGATGAACGGGCCGAACGGCGGCGACCCCGTGATCGCGAAGAACCCCGCGAGAAAGAGCGCCGCGGAGACGGGGACCACGCGGAGCGCTCCGCCGACCTGGTCCGTCACCTTGCTCAGATACGCGCGCTGGATGTTCCCCGCCGAGAGGAACAGGACGCCCTTGGTGAACCCGTTGTTGATCATGTGGAGCAGGCTCGCGAACGCGCCGAGACCGCCGATCCCGACGCCCAGGATCAGGATCCCCATGTGCTCGACGCTCGAGTAGGCCAGCATCCGCTTGAAGTCCCTCTGGCGCACCATGAACACGGCCGCGACGCTCATCGAGAGGAGGCCCATCACGACCATCACCTGGCGCGCGAAGGCCCCCTCCCCGGCCGCGATCACGACCTGGTGGAACCGCAGGATCGCGAGGAACGCGCAGTTCGTAAGGCCCCCGGCGAGGAGCGCTCCGACGAGGCCGGGCGCCTCGCCGTACGCGTCGGGCTTCCACGTGTGCATCGGCGCGAGGCCCATCTTCGTCCCGTAGCCGACGAACAGCACCACGAACGCCGCATGGAGCCACGGTTTCGAGAGGCGGGGCGCGTTCCTCACCAGGTCCTCGAACAGGAGCGAGGAGCCCAGGCCCTCGTGCAGCGCCGAGTAGGCCAGGAAGAACGACCCGAGGAGGGCGAGCGCGATCCCGACCGATCCGATCAGGAGGTACTTCCAGGTCGCCTCCAGCGACCTCGGCGTGTGGTTGAAGTAGACGAGGGGCGCAGCCGCCAGCGTCGTGGCCTCCATCGCGACCCACATGACGCCGAGGTGGTGGGAGAGGATGATGAGCGTCATCATCGACAGGAAGAAGAGCATCGCGGCGCAGAAGTGCTTCTGGTTGCGGTCCGGATGCTCGGCGAGGTAGCCGGGGGCGTACAGCGAGCAGAGCAGGTAGTAGGCGCTGATGAAGCCGAGGACCAGGCGGCCGAGCGGACCGACCACCAGCCAGCCGTCGAGCGCGGGGGGCGGCGGGTTCCTCAGGATGGCCAAGGTGAGGGCGGCATGGACGGCCGCTCCGGTCGGGATGAGCCACCTGCGCAGCCTCCCGTCGGGCGCGAACCACGCGAGGCCCGCGAGCGCGAGGGGAACGAGAACCAGGGCGAAGACCATGGTATCAGTCCTTGAGGGCCGTCAGGTGGCCCGTGTCGAGGGACGAGAAGGTCCGGCTGATGTGGTGGACGATGATGCCCATCACGAAGATCCCGACGAACAGGTCGAGGAGCACGCCGACCTCCACGAGGAACGGCATCGCCTCCAAGAGGAGCATGCCGAAGATGAAGATCCCGTTCTCGAGGATCAGGTACCCCACGACCTGCATGATCGCCTTGCGGCGGGTCGTGAGCATGATGAAGCCGGTGAGGATGGTCGAGAAGGAGGCCGGCACCATCATCGAGCCGGCGTGCTCCGAGGCGAGCGGCAGCGTCCCCGAGAAGAGGAGGGACAGGGCCGTGGCCACGGCGCCCAGGAGGAGCGAGGTGGTGAAGCGGACGTACGGATCGACCTCCCGGCGGATGGAGGCGTCCCGCATCGCCTTGTCGAGCATCGAGGGGATCACGATCGTCTTCAGGAAGACGGCCCCCGCCGCGAGCGCCAGGATGCGCAGGCCGAAATCGTGGTGGGCGAAGAGGACGAGGCCACCGAGGGCGACCCCCTGCGCCGCGGCTGCGCTGATCACCGTGCGCACGCGCGACGCACCGAGGACGACGAAGTTGAGCAGCAGGACGATGACGAGCAGCGGATCGAGGGATTCCATTGGAGGCCTACCTAGCGAGAAGAACGAGGCCGAACGCCGAGAGGAGGCAGGCGGCGACCAGGAGGTTCGGGACCCGGACCATGGACACGCGCGCCATCGCCGACTCCACGAAGCCGACGATGACGGCGACGGCGAAGGTGCCCGCGAGGAAGATGCCCCAGTCCAGCCCGAGGGTCCCCGTACGGACCGGGAAGATCACCTGCACGACGATGGCCGAGAAGACGAACAGCTTGACCGCAGCTCCGTAGAGGATGATCCCGAAGGCCGGGCCGCTGTGGTCGAGCACCATCACCTCGTGGATCATGGTCAGCTCGAGGTGGGTGTTCGGGTCGTCGAACGGGACGCGGCAGTTCTCGGCCAGGAGGACGATGAAAAGGCTCACGGAGACGAGGACGAGCGGCGCGCCGGCGGCCGACCACATCGCCGGGAGCCCGGCGCCCAGCATGTGCGTGAGCGAGATCGAGCCGGAGAGCTTCGCCAGGACCAGCATGGAGAAGAAGAGCGCCGGTTCGGCGAGGCAGGCGAAGGTCGCCTCGCGGGCGCCTCCCATCCCCTCGAAGGCCGATCCGGTGTCGAGGGCCGCCGCGACCGTGAAGAAGCGGCCGAGGCCGAAGAGGTAGGCGAAGAGGATGAGGTCGCCCGCGAATGCGATCGGGGCGGGTCCGCCGGCGGGGACGAGGAGGGCGGCGAAAAGGGCCGTCACGAGCCCGACGACCGGCCCGGCGCGGAAGACCCACGTCGTCGTCGTGCTGAAGACGGAGCCCTTCCGCATCAGCTTGATCACGTCGTACCAGGGCTGGAGGATCGGCGGTCCCACGCGCCCGGCGACGATGGCCTTCGTCTTCGCGATGAGCCCCGGCAGGAGCGGCGGCAGGAGCAGCGCCACGATCAGGTGGATGCAGACTTCCAGGATCTTCATGGGCCTCGCCTGGCAACAAGGACAAGGAGCACGAGCAGCGTCACGAGGATGTACAGGAGGTAGACGGGCAGCGCGCCCGACTGGACCCGATGACCCCACCCGAAGATGCGCGCCACGAGGCGGCTCGCAGGCATGACCGCCCGGTCCAGGACGACGTCGGGAACCTCGCTCGCAAACCCCGACGGCTTCGGAAAGACCCCCTCGACGGCGGGCCGGCGGACCACGGGCCAGAGGGCCCATCCGAACAGGCCGACGATCGTCGCCGCAAACGAGCTGGACGTGTACTGCATCCTCGGCGTGGGCAACAGGTATCCGCATCCCCACGTCGGGACCGTCGCCGGCCCGCCGAGGCGATGGCGCAACAGGAGGCCGACGGCGGCCAGGGCCCCGACCAGCCCGAGGGAGCCGATGCCGATCCATCGAAGCGGGGCTGCCGAAGCAACCGACGGCGCCTTCATCTCCGGGGCCCAGGCCGACACCGCGCGGTCGAGCCACGGCGAGATGACCTCGGGGAACAGGCCGATGAAGGCGCAGAGGCCCGCGAGCACGCCCATTGGGACGAGCATCCACGCCCCGGATTCGCGGGCGTGCTCGGCGTGGCCGCTCCGGGCCTGCCCCAGGAAGACGGCGCCGAAGACCTTGACGAAGCACGCGGTGGCGAGGGCGCCCACGAGGGCGAGGCCCGGCGCGGCGAGGGCCGGGGCGAGCCAGGAGGCGCCTCCGGGCCTCATCGTGGCGTGAAAGAGCCCCGAGTAGACGAGGAACTCGCTCACGAACCCGTTGAGCGGCGGCAGCCCGCAGATCGCCACGGCGCCGACGAGGAAGGCCGCCGAGGTCAGCGGCATGCGCCGGCCAAGCCCTCCCAGGTGGTCGATTTCGCGGGTGTGCGTGGCGTGGATGACCGAGCCCGCCGAGAGGAAGAGGAGCCCCTTGAACAGGCCGTGGTTCCACACGTGGAGCAGCGCGCCGGCCAGCCCGAGGGCGACCAGGTCGGGGCGGCCGAGCGAGCGGCCGATCGCGGCCACGCCGATCCCCATCACGATGATCCCGATGTTCTCGACCGAGTGGTAGGCGAGCAGCCGCTTCAGGTCGTGCTGGCCGATCGCGAACGCCACGCCGAGCACTCCCGAGAGGACGCCGAGGGCGAGGAGGACGATGCCCCACCAGAGCGGCATGCCGGGCAGGCACGCCAGGAACCGCACGAGGCCGTAGATGCCCGTCTTGATCACCATGCCCGACATGAGCGCCGAGACGTGGCTCGGGGCGTTCGCGTGCGCGCTCGGGAGCCAGATGTGGAGCGGCATCATGCCGGCCTTCAACCCGAAGGCGATGAGCGCGAGGACGAACATCGCGGTCCCCATGCCGCTCCACGGCAGCGTCTGGCCAATCGCGGCCCAGCTCCATGATCCGGCCGACATCCTGGCCAGACAGAAGATCGCGAAAAGGGCCAGCGTCGCGACGTGCGTCACTACGAGGTAGAAGATGCCCGTCGCGCGGACCTTCGGGTCGTGATCCTCCGTCGAAATGGCGAAGAACGCGCCGGCGGCCATCACCTCCCACCCGAGGATGAAGGCAAAGGCGTTGTCCCCCATCGCCAGGATGGCCATCCCGCCGGTCATGAGGCCGTAGAAGAGCCTCAGCTTCCGCCCGTTCTCCGGATGCTCCGACTGGCTCCAGTACCCCAGGCCGTACACGGCGCCGACGGCCCCGAGCAGGAAGATCTGCATCAGGAACATCGCGGAGAGGCCGTCGATCGACAGCGGGAGCGCCGCGTCGAGGACGGGCCACCTCAGGTCGATGGCCTCGCGCCCCCCGCCCGAGAGCGCGGCCGCGGCGAATCCGCAGACGCACCCGGCGACGAGCAGGGCGGTCGACAGGCGCTCCCCGAGCCTCGACGAGCGGGCGAAGAAGAGCCCCGGGACCCCGCTCGCGCAGGCGACGGCGGTGCCGGCGATGGCCAGCCCGATCATCGGCCTCCTCCCCAGTCGCGCAGCGTCGTCCAGGAGAGACCCGCGACGACGGCGACCACGATGTACAGGAGGTAGATCGAGAGCTCTCCCTGCTGGAGGAGGCGCAGCCGCATGCAGCGGGTCGCCCAACGCCGGAAGAACGGCTCGTAGACGTCCCGGGTGACCGGGTCCTCGCAGATCGAGGCGTAGTCGCCGCCCGTCGGGAAGGGCCCGGCGGGGAGTTGGATGGTCGCTTTGCCGCGGAAGACCCTCGGAAGGACCCCCTCCGCCAGCACCTCGCCGAACGACCGCGCGGTGTACTGCATGCGCGGGGTGGGCGACAGGTACCCGCACCCCCATGTCGTCGCGGCGGCGCAAGGCAACCCGCGGAGCGTCCTCGCGACGAGCGCGCCTCCGGCCGCGAGCCCGAGGAGGATCACGGCATTGGCCGTGCCGACGACCCGGAGGAAGCTCGCCACGAGGTCGGTCGCGAGCGGCGCCCCGGCCAGGCTGTCCATGACCTCCCCCAGGGGCGCCCGCATGAGGATGGGCGCCACGGCCAGGGCTCCACAGGCCAAGGCGAGGGCGGCCATCGGGCCCGTCATCCCGGCCCCCGACTCGTGGGCGTGCCGCGACGCCTCGTGGCGGGCCTCCCCGAGGAGGGCGATGCCCACCAGGCGGACGAAGCAGAGCGCGGCGATACAACCGACCATCGCCAGGAGCCCGACCGCCAGGAGCGGCCAGACCGCGCCCGCTCCGACGCTCGTGAGGCCCGAGCGGATGAGCCCGAGGTAGAGGAGGCTCTCGCTGACGAACCCGTTCATCGGCGGGAGGGCGGCGATCCCCACGGCGCCCACGACCATCAGCTTCCCGGTCCTCGGCATCCGCTTCATCAGGCCGCCCATGCGCTCGAGGTCGCGCGTTCCCGTGCCATGCACGACGGACCCCGCCGTGAAGAACATCAGCCCCTTCATCGCCGCGTGGTTCCAGACGTGCAGGAGGCCTCCCGCGAATCCGATGGCCCCGAGGTCCGGCCGGCCCGACGAGAGTCCCCACAGTCCAAGTCCGAGCCCGAGCATGATTAGCCCCACGTTCTCGACGCTCGAGTACGCAAGGGTCCGTTTGAGGTCCCTCTGGTACGCCGCGAAGCCGATCCCCACCAGGGCGCCCGCGAGCCCCAGCCCCATCAGCGCGGGCCCCCACCAGGCGGAGGGCTCGCCCGCGAGGAGGACCACCCGCAGGATCCCGTAGACGCCCATCTTGATCATCACGCCCGACATCACGGCCGACACATGGGAGGGGGCCGCGGCGTGGGCCTCGGGGAGCCAGACGTGCAGCGGCACGAGACCCGCCTTCAGGCCGAAACCGACGAGGGCGAGCGCAAAGAGGACCTCGCGCGACGGGCCGCTTCCGAGTCTTGCGCCGAGGAAATCGGTCGTCCCGAGCTGGCGGGCCAGGAGGAGGAAGAGTGCGACGAGGGCCAGGGCGCCGACATGCCCGGCGACGAGGAAGACCCACCCCGCGCGCCGCCCCTCCGCCGCCTCGTGCTCCAGCGAGACGAGGACCCACGCGGCGAGCGACATGATCTCCCAGGCGCAGAGGAACAGGACGCCGTTCCTCGCGGTGACGACGACGACCATCGCGGCGAGGAGCAAGTGGAAGGCCAGCAGACCGGCGCAGCGGGTCCGCCGGCGCGTGTCCCCCTTCAGGTAGGACGCGCCGTAGACCGCCGCCAGCCCGCCGAGGGCGAAGACCGGCACGAGGAAGAAGGCGGAGAGGGCGTCGATCTCCAGGGAGACCCCCGCGCCGGGGAGCGGCCACCCGACGCGCAGGCTGGGGGGGGGGCCGCCCGCAAGGACCAGGATGGCCGGTACCAGGCCCAGGACGCACCCCGAGAGGGCGCCCAGGGCGCTGACGGCGAGGGCGGCTCTCCCCGCGAGCACGGTTGCCAGGCCCGACCCGACGAGGAGGGCCACCGAGACCAGGAGCAGGGTCATTTCCCTGACTCCGGCCTCGGATCCAGCCGCGTAAAGCCCATTTCAACGCGGCGGATCTCGGCCATCAGCTCGGGGCGTCCCTCGCGGCGAAGGATCGACGTGCGCACCTTGGAGTCGAGCAGCGCTGTGCTCAGGCGCGAAAGGAGATGGAGGTGGACCCGAATGGTCGGACTTACCAACGAGAAGAGCGTATGGACGGGCTTGCCGTCCACCGACCCGAACTCGATGGGCTGATCGAGGTAGCAGAGCGTCATCGAGGCCTTCGGGACGTTGAGGACGACGGGGTTCCGCACGTGCGGGATGGCGATGCCGTCGCCGATCCCCGTCGAGCCCATGCCCTCACGCGCCATGAGCATTTGAAAGAGCATCTCCCGGTCGAAGTTGGGGGGCAGGGCGAGCTGGTCGACCATCGCTCGCAGCACCTCCCCCTTGCTCTTGCCGGGGAGCTGCAAGACGACCGCGCCCGCCTCCAGGGCCGTCGACAGCGAGGGGAGGGGCCCCGCGCCAGAATCCTCGTCCTCGAAAAGGGTTGCGGACACCTTGATGCGTCGCGCCGTCGCCCATTCGAGCAGCTCGGCCTTGGAGAAGCAGTACTGCTCGTTGATGCGGTGAACGGGGATGTCCTTCTGCTCGATCCACCGATAGACGGTCTTTTCGGACACGTTGAGGAGCTGGGCGGCGTCGGGTACGGTGAGCTGCATGGGTCCTCTGTGGTTCAGCGGAGCTGGCGAGGGGCCATCGTGCTGAAACCGGATTCAAGGAAAAGCGGCCCATCCTACACCGACCGGCGCCAGCCGTCAAAAAATCGCGCGCGATCGAGGGGGGCGTGGAGGACGGTCCAGGGGTTGCGCCGCTGGGTCGGGAGGGTTGGGTGGGAGGGAGGGGGGTTTTTCAACACGAAGACGCGAAGCCACGAAGAGGCTCTCGTAGGACTGGCCTGTTCGTACAAAACCGCGGCCGCGGGGCCCGCCCCGACTACCGAACCCACTCGAATTCCGGTGACTCCATCGTCAGGTCGACCTCGGGCGCGACCTCGACGAGCAGCCTCTGAGGCCAGAACTCGGCATCCAGCCGGAACGCCCGCATCTCGCGCAGGCGCGCGTGGCCGCCCTTCGAGAGCCCGCTCACCCGCGCCTTGACCGCCTCCACGGCGTCGGACGACGCACCCGGAGGCAGCTCGATCGCCGTCCGCCCCCACCCCGACCCCTCGTAGGCCCCCAGCGCAAGCCCGTGGTCGCTCCAGTACCACTCCCCGTCGACACGCACCCCGAATCGCCATTTGGCCCCCGACGGCGATTCCAGGTCGACCTCGACGATCAAGTAGTCCCGCACGTCGCCAAGCGCCGCGGTCCTCGGGTCACCCGGCGACTCCGCCTTCGCCCCGAACGGCCCCTTCTCCCGCGTCATCTCCTGCCACGCGATCCGGTACGTCCACGGGTGCGCGTCCATCACCCTCTCACGAGCCCCCTCCTCGTCCCAGAGCTCGGGGACCATCGCGAACCGGAGCCCGTTCGCGGGCTCCTTGCCCGGGTCGATCTGCCGCAGGTTGTTGTTGTCCGTCGACACCTGCAGGACCGGGTGCTCCCCCACCTTCAGCCCCGAGAACTCGCGCGTCCCGTGCCCCGCGGCCTGAAAGACCTCCTTCACCACCTCCCCGTCCTCGCCGACCCGCACGCGATAGACCCACTCGAGGTCCGTCGTCCTCCCGTACCGCGCCATCAGGATCGGGGCAAAGGTCCCCGTCCCCCCGTCTTCGTTGCTCCAGACCACGCTGTACTCGTACTCCACGCCGTCATCGCGCTTCGCCTCGGTCACGTACATCAGCAGGGGGACGTCGCTCCGCGCGTTGAGCGGCTTCGTCCCCGACGACTGCGGCCTGCCGTAGAGGATGGGCGAGCGGCGCAGCCAGTCGCGCCTCCCGACGGCCTCGGCGGAGCTCTCCTCGACGACGACCTCCGCCCGCTCGGCGGGCGACTTGTCGCGCGAGAACTCCACCCGCATCTGATGCGTCCCCTGCGAGAGCGGCCCGGTCGGGAAGCGGTGCTCGACGCGCGCCGAGTGGACGACGACGTCGTGGTGCCAGGCGCCGTCGATGCGCACGATGGCGACGGCGGAGGTGTCCCACGGGGAGTCCCAGGAGACGCCGTCGCAGGCAAGCGTGAGCGAGACGACCATCTCCTGGCCGTCCTCGGTCGTGAAGAGCTGGCTCTCGTACGGCAGCGGATCCGCGGCGAGCGCGAGGCCCGAGAGCGCCAGGACGAGCGTGGCAATGCGTCCCATCCCCCCCTCCCGTCTGAAGGGGGGATGCTACCAAGTCGCCTACTCGCCGTCTCCCTTTGCCTTAAGGCCTTCCCACGTCTCGAGGGAGTAGAGCACCTCGCGGGCCTTCGAGCCCTTGTAGTCGCCGACGAGGCCGACCTGCGCCATCATGTCCATGAGTCGCGCCGCGCGGGTGTAGCCGATCTCGAGCTTACGCTGGAGGAGCGACACGCTGCCGCGCTGCGACTCGAGGACGATCCTCGACGCCTGGTCGAACAGCTCGTCGGTGATCTCCTCCCCGTCGAGCCTCGCGCCGGCCTCGGCGACCCCCGTCAGCTCCTTGTCGAAGATCGGCACGCCCAGTTCGCGGAGCTTGTCGACGACGTCCTTGATCTCCTTCTCGAGGACGAGCGTGCACTGCGCGCGGACGAGGTCCATCATGCCTGGCAGGAGGAGGAGCATGTCGCCCTGGCCGAGGAGGCGCTCGGCGCCGTTCCGGTCGAGGATCGTCCGGCTGTCGACCTTCGACGGGACCTTGAAGCTGATCCGCGCCGGCATGTTCGACTTGATGAGGCCCGTGATCACGTTCACGCTCGGGCGCTGGGTGGCCAGGACGAGGTGGATCCCGACGGCGCGGGACTTCTGCGCGATCCGCGTGATGGCCCCTTCGACCTCGCGCGCGGCGACCATCATCAGGTCGGCCAGCTCGTCGATGATCACGACGATGTACGGCAGGAGCGCGGGGACCTCCGGCGGCTCCTCGCCGTCCTCGGCGAGCCGCTCGCGGACCTTCTTCTCGCCGAGCTGGTTGTAGGTCTCGATCTTCTTCACGCCGACGCGGCGGAAGAGCTCGTAGCGCTCCTCCATGGTCCGGACGACCCACTCGAGGACGATGGGCGCGCTCTTCATGTCGGTCACGACCGGCGCGAGGAGGTGCGGGATGTCGCGGAACATCGACAGCTCTACCATCTTCGGGTCGATCATGATCATCTTCAGCTCGTCGGGCGTCCGGTTCATCGTGAGGCTGAGGATGATCGCCGAGAGGCAGACCGACTTCCCCGACCCGGTGGTCCCGGCGATGAGGAGGTGCGGCATCTCCTGGAGGTCGCGGACGCAGACGCGCCCGGCCGCGTCCTTGCCCAGGTAGAGCGGCAGGTGCATGTGCTGCGCGGGCTCGGCCCCCTGGGACATCACGTCTCGCAGGTGGACCAGCTCCTTGACGCGGTTCGGGACCTCGATCCCGATGGTGTTCTTGCCCGGAATGGGCGCGACGATGTGGACCGACGGGGCCTTGAGGGCGATCGTGAGGTCGTCCGCCATCCCGACGATGCGGTGGACGCGGATTCCGGCGGCCATCTCCAGCTCGTACATCGTGAGGACGGGGCCGCGCTCGTGGCCGACGACGCGCGCCTCCAGGTCGAAGCTCGCGAGGGTCCGCTCGATGGTCTCCTTCCGCTCCTCGATGTCGCGGTCGTCCGCGGGGCGGCTCGGCTCCTTGGACTCCTCGAGCAGGTCGAGCGACGGGAGCCCCTCGCGGCGGATGATGACCCGCGTCTCGCGGGGCTTCGGGGCCGGCCTCGGCGCGGGGGGGGCGGGGCGCGGCTCGGGCTCCGCCTCGCGGGCCGGGGCCGGGCGCCGCTCGACGGTCGTCTGCCTCTCGCGCGGCGGCGCCGGGGGCGGAGGCAGCTCGTCCTCTTCCTCCTCCTCGTCCTCGGCGGGCGGCGGCATCGGGCGCGCGACGGTCGGCCGGGTCACCCCCTTGGGGCGGCTGTCCCAGAGGGCTGTGGCGAGCTTCTTGCTCTTCGAGAGGGCCTCCACGCCGGTCGATCCCGCCGCGAGGGCGCCTCCCGTGACGAAGGCGAGCCCCTTCCAGACGGCGAGGACCCCCTGGAGGAGCAGCCAGTCGGTCGCGAGGACCATCGCAAGGCAGGTGAAGACGAAGAGGGAGAGGTAGCTCCCCATCGGGCCGAGGTACGACCTGAGGACGCGGGCGATCGCGTCCCCGTAGAGGCCTCCGAGGCTCGTCATGCTTCGCGAGAGAGCGCCCTGCGAGAAGGCCTGGCCCGTGACCATCGAGGCAAAGACGCACCCGGCGAGGACGACGAGGACGACTGCGACGGATTTGATGACGACGTCGGCGACGGCCTTCTTGAGGAAGAGGAGGAGCCCCCAGAACCCCAGGAGGCCGGTCAGGAGATAGGAGGTGACGCCGAAATGCAGGAACAGCGTCCCCGCGATGGCGGCGCCGATCCGGCCCCCCTTGTTCGCGGCCGGCTCGGTGGGCGGATAGGAGATCGACGACAGGTCGCCCGGGCTGAAGGTGGCGAGGGCGACGAAAAGAAAGATCCCGCCCAACAGCAGGACGAGACCGCCGATCTCGCGGGCCTTGTCCAGGCCGGAGACCTGGTTGGGTGATTTCATCGTGTGACTCTCGAAGCGGATCGTCCCCCGTGTCTCTATCGGCCGGATGGGGGGGCGATCTGCCGGAGGGCTAGGCGAGGATCGACTCGATCGCCGCGAGGATGGCCGGCGTGGCCGCCAGCCTCCCGCACCCCACGATCCCGCACGCGAGGGGGCCTTCTTCGGGGTCGACGAAGCGGTGCCCGAGGCCGCGGAGCTTCGCGACGTTCTCCTGCACCACCGCGTTCTTCCACATGTTCTCGTTCATCGCCGGGGCGTGGACGATCGGGCAGGTGGCGGCGAGGACGAACGTGCTCACCGGGTCGTCCGCGATGCCGTGGGCGATCTTCCCCAGGATGTTCGCCGTGGCGGGCGCCACGACGACCAGGTGGGCCTTCTCGGCAAGCGTGGTGTGCGTCGGGTAGAAGAACACCTCGCGCTCGAAGCTGTCCGTGACGACGTGGTTGTGCGAGAGCGTCTCGAACGTCAGGGGCGCGACGAACTGCTGCGCCCCCTTCGTCATCACCACGGAGACGCGCGCCTTCCGCTTCGTGAGCTCGGACACGAGCTCCGCGGCCTTGTAGGCCGCGATGGAGCCCGTTACGCAGACCACGATTTCGCGCCCTTCAAGTGCCATGGTCTACGTCGAGAGCTTCGGCTCCTCGTCGGGAACGAGCGAGATCTTGCCCGCGATGATCTCCATGAGGGCGATGTCGAGGAGCACCGCCCCCTCGGCGTCCACCAGCTTCTGGGCCCCCTTGTTCAGTTCCTGGATCCGCTTCTGCAGCAGCACGGTCAGCTTGAACCGGCCTCCGCACTTGCGGACGCACTCGTCGATCATCTGTCGGGTGTCCATGGTGTCTCCTACGCCGGTTGTTCCTGGGGCACGAGTCCGGGAATCTCCTTTTTCAGGATCTCCCGAAGCTCCCGATACGTCCTGTCCAGGTCGTCGTTCACGACGCGGTAGTCGTACCGCGCCGCCGACTGCATCTCCCGTTCCGCCTCCGCCACGCGGCGGTCGAGCTCCGTCCGCTTCGTCCCTCGCCGGTCGAGCCGCGCCCTGAGGTCCTCGATGCTCGGCGGGAGGATGAAGATGTACACGCCGCCGAAACCGTTCGATCTGAGGCTCTCCGCCCCCTGGACGTCGACGTCGAGGAGCGGGACCCGCCCCTTCGCCATCGCCTCGAGGAGCACCTTCTTCGGCGTGCCGTACAGGTTGCCGAAGACCGCCGCGTACTCGGCAAAGCCCCCCTCGCGGATCCCCTTCTCGAACTCCTCCTGCGAGAGGAAGAAGTAGTCCCGCCCGTGCTCCTCGCCCGTCCTCGGAGGCCGGGTCGTCGCCGAGACGGAGTAGGAGAAGAGCGGGAATTCCGCCCTCAGCCTCTCCGAGAGCGTCGTCTTCCCGACCCCGGAGGGGCCGGAGAGGACCACGATCCTGCCTTCGGGGACCCTATTCAATGTTCTGCACCTGCTCGCGGACCTTCTCGATCTCGGTCTTGACCTCCACGACGCGATGGGCGATCCGCGCGTCGTTCGCCTTCGATCCGATCGTGTTCGCCTCGCGCAGCATCTCCTGCGTGAGGAAGTCGAGCCGCCGCCCGACGTCCGCCGCGTCGCCCGTGATGCGGAGGAACTCGTCGAGGTGGGAGCCGAGCCGCTGGATTTCCTCGGAGATGTCGCACCGGTCGGCGAAGAGGGCCACCTCGCGCGCCAGGTCGTCCGCGGAGACGGGCACGCTGGAGGGGACGAGCACGCGGATCCGCTCCGTCAGGCGCTTCTTGTGGGCCTCCACGACGTCGGGCGTCAGCTTCGCCACCTGGGCCACGAGGCCGCGGATCTTCTCGAGCTGCGCGGCGAGGGCGAGCCTCAGGCGCTCCCCCTCGCGCTCCCGAGCGGCGACGAGATCGCGACCCGCCTCGTCGACGAGCTTCTGGAGGACCGGCAGGTGCCGCTCCGCGCGGGAGGCGTCGTCGGTCCTCGCCGCCACGACGCCCGGGAGGGTCGAGACCGCGTCGCAGGTGAGGCTGCCGACGTTCGCTCCGACCCGCTTGGCGAGCTCATGGAACTTGAGGACGTACGCCGCGGCGAGTTCGACGTCGACGCGCACCGACTCGGGACGCACGGCCTCCTCGACCCTCAGCTCCATCTCGACGCTCCCGCGGGTGACCCAGCGGCGGAGGACCTCCTGGAGGGCCGCCTCGAAGGACGCAAAGGCCTCCGGCCCGCGCATGCGCAGGTTGAAGAAGCGGTGGTTCACGGAGCGGAGGTGGACCTCGATCTGATCGGGCCCCTCCTGCCACCGCGCCTGGCCGTGGCCGGTCATGCTTCGCATGCTAGTTAGGCTTCTCCGGGGCCTTCTCCGGGGCCTTCTCTTCCTGGCCCGCCGGGACGACCGTCCTTGCCGTGGCCGGCCCGCCGCCCGGGAACTTGCAGAGGGCGATGGCGAGGACGATGTAGGTCACCGCGAGGCCGATCGTCAGCTTCCAGGCGTACGAGAGGGCCTTCGTGCCGAAGAACGTATCGGTCACGCCCCCGCCGAACGCCCCTGCGAGCCCCTCGCCGTGCGCCGGCTGGAGGAGCACGAGGAGGATGAGGAGGACGCACACCAGGCAGAACACGGTCGTGGCCACTCCCATGAAGAAGCCCGACCAGGACGCAAGCAGGGTGAGGGTCAACATGCCGACCTCCTAGGTCTTCCTGCGAAACTTCGCAATCCGGGTGAAGCTCTCGACCTCCAGGCTCGCCCCGCCGACGAGGACGCCGTCGACGTCGGGCTGGGACATGAGGTCGTCCACGTTGTCCGGTTTGACGCTGCCGCCGTACTGGAGGCGCACGCCCTGCGCGGCGGGCTCGCCGAAGAGGCGGCCGAGGGTCTTGCGGATGAAGGCGTGGACCTCCTGCGCCTGGTCGGGCGTGGCGGTCTTTCCCGTGCCGATGGCCCAGACGGGCTCGTAGGCGACGATCACCTGCTGGGCCTGGGCCGACGACAGCCCGCGCATCCCCTCCTCGAGGTGCTCTCGGACGACGTGCTCGGTGGCCCACCGCTCGCGCTCGTCGAGCTTCTCGCCGACGCAGAGGACGGGGGTGAGGCCCGCGGCGAGGACGGCGGCGACCTTCTTGCGGACCCACTCGTTCGATTCGCCGAGGACGTGCCTGCGCTCGGAGTGCCCGCAGAGGACGTAGGTGCACCCGGCGTCCTTGAGCATGGGGGCGCTGACCTCGCCGGTGAAGGCGCCCTTGAGCTCCCAGTGGCAGTCCTGCGCGCCGAGCTTGACGATGCTGCCCTCGATCTCGTCCCGGACGTCGAGCAGGTACGGGAACGGCGGGCAGACGGCGACGTCTACCTCGGCCAGGTCGAAGAGGTTACGCTTGAGGCCGGCCGCGAGCGCGGAGGCCTCCTTCAAGCTCCCGTGCATCTTCCAATTGCCGATCACGACGGGGCGACGCATCCCGGACCTCTTGCCGCAAGTCGTTGAAACACTCTAGTATACTGACTTGCGAGCATCGGTCAAGCGATTCGATGAGCCTACGGAGGGTCGACCTTGACCAGCGGGCGGAGGCGTTCGACTGTGCCCGCATCCAGGCCCGGGACGTCGCGAAGGTCGTCGACGGCCTGGAATCGCCCGCGGAGGGCGCGGTAGCGGAGGATGGCCTCCGCGCGGGTGGGGCCGATGCCCGGCAGGGCGCCCAGTTCCGCCTGCGTCGCCGCGTTCAAGTCGAGCCGCGTGTCCGCGGGAGGCGGCGGCGAGGGGCGGACCGCACGCCAGAGGAACGAACCGACCGCGATCGCGGCGAGAACGACGAGGAGCGCCACGAGCTGTCCGTCGCGCCGCCACCTCACGAGATCGCCTCCGGGGGGACCGGGGTCGAGGCCCTACTTGCTCGCCGTCTCGTAGTAGAGCTTGATCAGCTTCCTCGCGTGCTCGACTTTGATGCAGAGTGCAAGCATCTCGGTCCCCTCCAGGACGCTCGTCGCGATCGCCTGCACCTGCCCGTGCTCGTCGAACATCGGGCCCCCGCTGTTGCCGGGGATGAGCGGCGCGGAGATCTGGATCGTCTCCTCGACCTTCCGCACGGTCCCCAGCGAGACGCTCGTCTCGGCGCGCCCCGCCTCCAGCAGCGTGTCCCCGCTCGGGTAGCCCAGCACCATGACGCGGTCGAGCTTCTCCAGGCTCGTCCCGACCGCCAGGTCGACGTAGACGGGAGGCGCCGGGGTGAGGCGCAGGAGCGCGAGGTCGTCATTCGAATGCGGGTCGTGGACCATCGCGTTGACGTACCGCCCGCCGCTCGTCCTCACCTCGCTGGAGACGAAGCGATCCGGCGCGGTCGCCACGACCTCGAGGTTCTGGAGCGTCGTGTTGTTGTACCCCACGTCGAACCGCGGGCGCTTCTCGGCGTCGAGCGCCTCGCAGCCGCTGGGCCAGCAGGCGACGCGGATCTTCTCCGGTGTCACCTTCACCCCGTAGGCGGAGACGAGCGTCGCCAGGTCGCCGAATTTCCAGGGCTGCACGACATGCTTGTTCGTCAGGACCAGGCCGTCCGCGGAGACCACGAACCCCGTCCCGTAGGACGAGACGATCTCCTGCTCGCCGCCCGGCAGCGCGAGGGTCACCTCGGTGTAGATGAGCACCACGGCCCCCTCGTACTGCTTCGCTACGGGCTTCCACGAGCGGTCCGGGTTCGAGGAGTCGGCGACGCGGGTCTCCAGGTCCTGCACCTGGCGCGAGAGGTCGTCGATCGTCGCGCGGGTCGTCTTGCTCACGTCCTGGTCGGCCTCGAGGCGGGATGCCCGGCGCTCGATCTCCGTGAGGACGGTCGTGCGCAGCGTCTGACGCTGGTTGACCTCCTGGTCATGACGGAGCTCGCACGTCGCGCCGACTCGGCGGACCTCGTCGACCGCGCCGGCCTGGGAGGTCTCCATGCGCGAGACGGCCTCCCGCTGTCCGCGGGTGAGGGCGTCCTGGCCGGCGGATAGCGCCGCGGCGCTCGTGTCGACCTGGCGGTAGAGGCCCCAGAGGCAGCCGGCGTACGCGACGCCGATGGCGACGGAGACCAGGAGCGTGCGCGTTGCCATCCGCCGCGCGATCGGGTCGGCGGCGATGGCCGGGATGCGCGGCGCCTCGGTGTCCTTCGCCTCGGGCACGGGCTCGCCCAGGCTCTTCAGGCGGAAGCCGAACTGCAGGGCGAGGCCGTCCTTCCCGCAGCGGAAGCGATCGCCGTTGCGAAGGGGGACGCCCTTCCCGCTCGGGACGCGCTGGCCGTTCAGCCAGGTCCCTGACGGCGACCCGAGGTCGCGCAGGAAGAAGGTGCCCGAGACGTAGAAGACCTCCGCATGGCGCTCGGCCGCCGACGGCCCCTGAGCCAGGGCGAGCGGGAACTCGTTCGTCGGCCCGCGGCCGATCCGGACGAGCGCCCTCGAATAGGCCTTCGCCTTCCCCTTCTCCGCCCCCTCCAGCCAGCCAAGGATGATGCGCAACGACTACCCTCTCAAATCCTGCCGCGCTTGGGGGTTGTTCATCCCGGAGGTAGACGGGGCGGAAGGCGGGAGGACATGCCGGAAGGGCGATCAGGGGCGGGGACTGGAGACGGATCGGCGGCGGTGGTCGGGAGAGAAGTCGTACTCGTACTCGTGCTCGTACTCGTGCTCGATCGAGCGTCAAGCACGATCGAGTACGAGTACGAGCACGAGTACGAGTACGACTTCTATCCCGACCACACCACCGCCACCGATGCGACAGATGAAAGGACGGCCTCAGTACTCGAATCCGCGGATCCACTCGAGCCAGCTCGACTCGGTCGCGTCGAGGTCGAGCTCCGCGAACGCCGACTTGAATGCCTCCTCGTAGTCGCGGCCATCCCGCAGCGCCGCGAAGTAGCGCCCGAACGCCGCCCGCTCCTCCTCGCCGGCGACCTCCTGGAACCAGAGGCACATCGCCCAGGCCTGCGCGTAGCGCGTGTACGCCGCGTCGTCGTAGAACTCCTCCTGCGACATCGCCATGGTCGCCTCGAAGTCGCTCTCCCAGTCCGCGGCAATCGCGGCCTTGATCTCCGTGACCATCTGCGCGAGGTCCGGGTCCTTCTTGCCGCCCAGCTCCGCCTCCAACACCTTGCCCGCGTAGTAGTCCGCCAGCCCCTCATCCACCCACGTCGGCGGCTCCGACACGATCGGGTCGAGGTACTGATGGAACCCCTCGTGGTAGAGCGTGTGCAGCGTCGTCAGCCCCGTCACGTCCGTCGCCCCCTCGAAGAGGAAGAGCTGCTCGTAGAACGGCGAGTAGTACCCGAGCGTCGACTCCGCGCGGTCGTCCCCCGTCAGCTCCGCGTAGGTGTGGTAGGCCTCCTCGCTGTCGAAGATCAGGACGACGGCCTTTTTCGCGGGCCCCTGGGCGGGCGGGACCCCCTTCTCGAAGATCGCCCGCGCCTTCTCCAGCCGCGTCGCGTACAGCTCCGCCTTCTTCTGCGAGATGTCGGTGCGGACGACGTAGTGCTCCGTCTCCTTCTTGTACTCCTTCTTCCCCGAGCCCTCCGGCCACGGACCCGCACGCAAGTGCCTCGCCGCCTTGAGGTAGGACTTCGCGAGGCCGTCCTGCGGGTCGATGGTCAGCGCCAGCTCGAAGTCGGCGATCGCCTCCGGGTACTTTTTTTCGCCGACGAGGAGGTATCCCCGCGTCCGGATCGCCTCCCCGCTGTCGGGCCAGACCGCGAGGGCTGCATCGATGTCCTTCCGCGCCAGGTCCCTCTCCCGCCGCTCGACCAGGATGGCGGCGCGCGCCGCCAGAGCCTCGTGGAAGCACGGCTCGACCTTGATCGCCTCGTCGAGCGCCTCGACGACGAGGTCGTCCCTCCCCTCGAAGACGAGAGCCTCCGCGATCGCCAGCCACGGCCCCGCGAACCGCGAGCGCGACTTCGCCATCGCGCGGAGGGCTGCAAGCGACGCCTCGTAGACCTCGTCGTCCACCTCCTCCGCGGCGAACACGGCTCGGAGGCGGCGGAACTCCGCGAGGACCTTCTTCGAGGGCGGGTCGGGGCAGAGGGCCTCCGCGGAGAGCGGGGCGTCGTCAACAGGGGCCGCGCCGGGCGCGGGGAGGGCGAGGTCGTCCTCGAGCGTGCGCAGCGCCGCGGCCTCCGCCTCGGCCTGGAGCTTCCGCAGGAACTCGCGCGGGATCCTCCCCTCGACCTCCATCCGCTCGAAGGCGACGCGGAATGGGCCCTCGGCTGCGTCGGACGCCTCCAGGAAGACCTGGCAGGTCTGCACGGGGTCGACCGGGACGGTCCAGACCTCCTTCTCCCCCGCATGGACCGCGAGCCGCGTCCCCTGCGAGAGGGCGAGCCTGACAGGCGCGCTCGCCGGGAAGTCGAACGTCGCCGCCTCCTCCCACTCGGCGTCGAACGTGGGCTGGACGAGGACGAAGCCGTCGCTTCCGTCGCGGCCCACGGCGACCGAGAACGACTTCCCGCCCGCGCAGGCGAACGAGAGGCCCCAGAACGCCTCGACGCCGTCCTGCGTGAGCGGCGCGTCGACCGTGAGGACGACCTCGCCGGAGAGCGCGAGCTCGCGCTGGAGGACCATCGCGTCCTCCTCCCCCTCGACGACGAGGGCCCCCTTCTCGACGCGCGCCTCGCCCCCCTCGACGGTGAAGTCGAGCCCCTCCTCCTCGCGGACGAAGTCGTAGGCGACGCGGTAGCGGTCCGCGCCGATGGCCGTCATCGCCCCGTGGAAGACGACGGCGCGCTGCTTGAGCGCCTCGAGGTCGGGGAGGCGGTCCTGGTAGGAGGGGTCCTTCGCGACGACCCAGGCGAACTCCTTCGCGGCCTCGACGTACAGCCCGACGCGGGCGGCGAAGCGGCCGAGGGCGAAGCGCCCCTCGACGTCCTCGGGGTCGACCATCCGGCGGCGGAGCTCGAGGAGGATGGGGGCGGGGATCGAGGCAAAGAAGAGCTTCATCTGGACCGGCGGGTCGGTCGCCTTGACGATGAGGCCGTCGTCCTTGACCTCGACGACGGTGCACCCCTTGAGCGTGCTCCCCCCGCCGAGGTCGAAGTCGACGGGGTGCTTCGAGGTCGCCTCGCGGAGGCGCGCGTCCTCGGCGCCGCGGCGCTTCGCGGCCTCCTCCTTGCGCAGGGTGAGCGTCGCGCGGGCGACATCCAGGCGCTTCGCCCCCTCCTCGCGCCAGCGGCGCAGCAGGTCGTCGCGGGTCTCGGCCGCGGCGATGGCGCACAGGAGCAGGAGGACGAGCAGCCGCCGCATCAGAACGACTCCTCCATGTACGGCGTGCCCGAGGGCCAGGCGGCATCGAGGAGCCGCAGGGCCTCGCGCGGGCCCTCCGCCGACGACGACATGGTCCTCCTGCCTGCGTACACCACGGCGAGCGTCTGCACGTCGATGTGGACGTCGGCCGGCGCCTTCGCGGCGGCGACGCGGGCGCGGCCGCGCGCGATGGCGATCCGCCAGCGCCCCTCATTCCAAGGGCTCGTCGGGTCGGCCTTCACCTCGAGGACCACCTCGCCGCGAAGGGAGGGGGCGTACGTGCGGGCCTCGATCGCGGCCTTCACGTCGACGAGCTTGAGCATGGCGCGGGGACGGAGGGCGACCTCGATCTTCGGGTCGTCGAAGCGGGGGAAGAGGTCGACGTCGCACGGGAGGTTCCAGCGGACCTTCTCGACCTGGTCGCGGTGGGCGCGGAGGTGGCCGAGGATGGCGTCGAGCGTCGGCTCGTCCTCCCACACGGCCTGGACGACGCGGAGGTCGGCCTTGCCGGTGTTGGCCTGCGTGAGCAGCGTGAGGAGGTATCCGGTCGCGCGCCCGCGGCGCATCGCGAGGTAGGCGCTCGGGAGGAGGCTGGGGGCGATCCAGCCGAAGAAGCGGGTCTTCCAGTAGAGGGCATCACGTCGCGCGCCTCCGAGGCGGCAGGACGCGTGGGCGTCGTGGAGGCGCGTGAGCGTGTGGAGCTCGCGTCGCGGGTCGACCAGGCGCAGATCGACGATTCGCGAGGGCGGCGTAGCGAGCTGCCCTGGGGCGAACTGGTGCTCATGGTGGAAGAAGGCGTCTCCGTACCCCATCGCGGCGTAGTAGGAGTGCTTGAACGGCATGAGGGCGGCGAGGGAGCGGCCCTCGGCGCGCATCGCCTCGTGCGCGCGGGTCATGAGGGCGCGGACGTGGCCGCGGTTGCGGTGCTCGGGGCGGGAGGCGACGGCGGCGACGCCGCCCATCGGGATCCACCGGTCGCCGACGCGCATCTGGTAGGGATAGGCCCACATCGCCGAGGCAAGCGCCCCTCCCTCGAACGCGCCCCAGGCGTGGCGGAGGAAGTGGCCGACCCACGCCTGGTAGGTCCCGGTGTAGTCGGCGGGCATCCCGAACGCGTAGCGGCAGAGCGCTCCGTAGGTGGGGAGGTCGGCTCGTCGCAGTCGGCGGAGCTGCATGGGCCGGAAATGGTAGTCGAGGCGCGAGGCGTGTGTCCAGCGCCGGCGGGACAGCGCAGGAGTTCCCCATCCGCCTGCCGGCCACTCCGCGCCAGTTGGAGTCGCGCCCGTGAGGGCGCGGGGGGGGTGACGCGGGGCGCCCGCGGAGCGGGCCGGGGCGTCACGGCCGCGGTGTAGCGTAGTTCGGGCGGGGCCTCATTCGCCTACGGCGCCCGCCCCGGCAACCGCCTTCTCCAGGAGCGGTCTGGACAGCTTCTCGTAGATAGCGACATCCACTCCCTCGGGCGCGCGCCGCACAGACTCGATGACGCGGCCCAGCTCCTCCGTTGCAATTCCGGTGTAGCCACGATTGAGGGCGAGGACACCCCGGTCGAACGCCGCCTCGACTTCGCGGACATAGAGGAGGCCCGCCCACTCGGCGGAGTGCGCCTCGTCGCTGTCGACGCGACTCGCTGCGGGGGACTGCGAGTCTGGGGCCCTCTCCTTCCCGATTGCGATCGCTCTCTCACGCGTCGTGACGATCACCCGACCACGACAGACCTCGAATCCGAGATCGCGCTGCACCAGGGCCTGGTCCAACGCGATGGAGGCGATCTGTCCTCGCGCACATACGGTGACCGCCAGGGATTGCGCGTCCTTGATCCGCGCCCGGTCCAATTCGAACTTGAGGCGCGTCTGCCGACTGAAGTCGTCGAGTAGGTCCATGAGACTGACGTTGCTTCCCTCGGCAAAGACACGCCAGGTGTCGAGGCGGTCGCCGATTTCGGCGTCGATGCGGATCCAGGGGTCTTCGGGCCGCGCAATCGGGCAAGTCCCCGTTTCGCCCACGAGCACGAGAGAGCGCTCGATGTAGCATAGGCAACCCTGGGCGATCCGCGTTTGGAGCTCGATCGCTCGAAGGTGATGCGAGTCCCCTCGCCATGCGAGCTGCGTGAGTTCCGACAAGTCATCCGAGCTGCACACCCGCGGGGTGAGGGAGTCCAACTTGCCGCAGATCCGCGCAACCGACACCGTGTCCCCCTCTTCACACGCACGGTGCAGCCGAGCAACAAGGCCGTGGAGACTCCCCTCTGCAGACTCGACCGCCGTACTCCGGGCGCCCTCGTGCGATGTCCCCGAGGTCAGCGGTCGTGGTAGCCCAACGGATGGAGCGCAGGGCGGCAGGACCTCCGTTGTCAGGTTCGGGGCAGGGGACCGGCTGGCGCGCGGCTGGCAGCGCGGAGAGTAGGGGACCACGGCGGCCGCCGTGATGGCCAGGATGGTGACAAGCGCCACGCGCACGCAGTTTTCCGAGAGAAGGCCGGCATTCTCAGTATCGGCGGGAGTGGAGGGTATCCGCACTCAAGCGCGAGTCGGCGGTCCTGAGAGGGAGACGGAGGATGGCCGAGAACCGCACGGGCGTCACCGGCGGCCCGCCAGACGAGGGCGTGGGGTGACCGCAATTGGCCATGCGCTGACACGTAGCGTCAGTCTCGTGCGCGGCGGCCACCGGCTTCGGCGCCTCCACGACCGTCGCGATCCACCGGCCTCGCTTGGGCATGCGGCAAGCGAGCGCCATGCGCGGACGCGCGTCGCTGGCCTGGCATCCGGATCGCAGGACTCCCTGCGATGGAACCCGTGCCGCGCTGGGAACGGAACTCGCCGAGGATCGCAGGACCGGACATCGCCGACGTCCGCCGCGTGTTCGCACGGTGGTTCGTCCAGTACAACCCGCTCTACTTCGCCAGCGCCCTCTGCATCCTCGTCGGAATCTACCTCGTCTCGACCGAGATGCAGGGCCTGCGCTGGCACAGCGAGCGACTCCTCCTCGTCGGCGTGCTGGAGACGTACCAGGCCCTCGTCCTCGCAGGCGCAGCTCTCCTGCTCCACGCGGGTCAGAGGCGCCCCGCCGTCATCCTCGCCCTCCTCGAGCTCCCCTTCCTCTGCGACTGGACGTTCCAGACGGAAGCCCTCTCGACGCTCGCGCGCGTGGGGGCCTGGGCCTCCGCGGCGTGGGTAGTCTTCGCCGTCGCGAAGGCGCTCGTGCTCCTCCGCCTCTTCCGCGTCCGCCTGCGGCCCGTCGGCGCGGTCGTCCTGCTCGGCGGCCTCGGCTACGTCGCCGCGCTCCCCCAGGTCCTCGCCGCGGTCACCGCACCCTTCGGAGCCCACCTCGCCGGCACGTGGGCCCTGGCGCTGCTCCTGGGCGCGCTCGCCGGGTTTCGCCAGGTCGTCGGCTGCTTCCTGGTCCTCGACGAGTGGGGCCGGACGGTGGAGCGGCGCGCGCTGCGGGCGGCGGGGTTCATCGGCGCGGGGCTCGGGCTGCTGCACCTCGCCGCGGCGGCCTCCCAGTTCGGCGTCCGTCTGGAACCCGCGCACGCCGCGCCGTTCGTCCTCGTCGTGGCGCTCCTGGCCCGCGACGAGGTGGTCGCCTGGATCGGCGCGGCCATCGCGCTGGTGCTGACGGCGGGGACGCCTGAGATCGCCTCGCCGGTCGCGGCGGGGATGGGCCTGCTGCTCATCGGCTGCGCGCGGGCGTGGGGCCGCCCGCGGATCCACGTCGCGGCGATCTCCCTCCTGGCGCTCTCGGTGCAGGTCGCGGGCTGGTCGCCGGGCCCCCTGCCGCCGCTCGTCCCGTGGGTCTGGGGCCTCGCGGGCTGCGCCCTGGCGTGGGTGGGCTGGCGCGAGGCCGTGCGCCTCGCGTGGGCGGCCTCGGTCGCTTCGCTCCTCCTGGGCGCCTCCCCGTGGGCCGACCGGTGCGTGCCTCGCAACCGCCTGGAGTGGGGCCTCGCGCTCCTCGGCGCGGGCTTCCTCTGGCTCGTCCTGGGCGTTGCCTTGAGCTGGGCGGCGCGGCGACGCGAGACGGAATGGACACGGGGCGCGGACCCGGGCCCGCGCCCCGTCGATCTCGGAACATAGACGGTCTACTGGCCGCTGCGGCGCACGACGATCGGGAAGGACACCCCGGCGCGGCCGGTGCCGACGAGCCACATGCGGACGGTGTAGTTGCCCGGCGCCAGCTCTCCGCCCGCGATCAGGTTGAAGAGCTGGATGGTGCCGGCGTAGGTCCTGGACTGGCCGGGCTGCAGGGTCTCGCTCCCCAGCGCCATCATGAAACGCATGGTCGCGCTCATGATGTTCACCTGGTTCCCGTCCGCGTCGTCGATGGCGATGTCGTATCGCTGACTGGAGCGGTACTGGAAGGTGATCGCCGCGGTCGTGTTGTTGCGGACGGTCATGGACACGCTGGCGACGGTCGAGCCGGTCGAGGGATTCTCGCCGTCGATGTACTGCTCGTAGTCGTTGATCCAGCCGCTCACCGCGAGCGCCGAGGCCGCGGCGCGCGGATACGCGACACCGTTGATCGTCCCGCGGACGAGGGCCTTGCGGACCGAGCCGGCGATGTTCGACTCGTACCATTGGACGACGCCGACGCCCGGGGCGAAGGCGATCGCCGTGGTCCCCGCGTCGGCGCTGGTGCCCGAGAGGGCGAGGACGACGCAGTTCTTGAACGTCCCCGCCGCGGTGCGGACGACCACGCCACGGGCGGAGATCGTCGCGGTGCCGGGCAGGTGGTGCGGGGTCATGCGGAAAGTCCACGAGGTCCCCCGCGCCGCGGCCAGGTCGGCCACGAGCTGGGAGGCGCCGTTCGTCCACACGTAAAGCGTCTCGGAGGTCGAGCCGGACCACACCCATTGGGCGCCCGCGCCGGCGAACTCCGTCCAGTGCTGCCAGGTCCCTGAGGTCGAGTCGACCCTCGAGGTCACCTCGCCGCCATAGCGGAGGTTCTGGTAGGTCAGCGTATCGGTCGCGCGGTTGGGGAAATACGAGCCGGCCAGGGCTGGCGCCGCGAGGGCGCACAGGACGGCCAGGGCTACAGCGGAAAGACAGATGGCTCGACGCATCGTTTCGACTCCTTGAATGAAAAGGTGCAGTACGGTACGCGCCGGGTGAGCTCACATCAAGAAAACCCCGCCGCGCCGCGTCACTCGCGTGAGTCGCAACCCGGATTCAGGGAGCGGGAGAGGCTGTGGGACGGGTCCGATGATCGTGGTACAACTTCGTCCGATGACTCTGGACCTCTCACAGCGATTCGTCGGTTCGATGCTCGGCCTCGCGCTCGGGGACGCGCTGGGGGCAAAGCACGAGGGGGGCCCGCTCGGGGCCGCGGCGTGGTGGCTCCTGGGACTCGGAAAGGGGGACCTCCTGCGCTGGACCGACGACACGGAGATGTCCGTGGGCCTCGCCGCGTCGCTGGCCGAGCGGCAGGGGCTCGACGCCGATCACCTCGCCATGCGGTGGGCGCAGGGGATGAACCCGTGGCGCGGGTACGGGCCCGGGGCGCGGAAGCTGCTCAAGCGGGTCCTGGACGGGGAGGACTGGCGGACCGCGAACAAGGCGATCTTCCCGGAGGGCTCCTTCGGCAACGGCGCCGCGATGCGCGCGGCTCCGATCGGCCTCTACTATCATAGGGACATGGCGGCGCTCGCGAAGGCCGCCGAGCTGGCCGCCTCGATCACGCACGCCCACCCGCTCGGGATCGAGGGAGGCGTCCTCATTGCGAGGGCGACGGCGCTGGCGATGCGCGATCCGTTCGACGCGGCGGGGTTTCTCGACGAGCTGCACGGGGCCGCGGTCGCGCCGGAGTACCGCACGCGTCTTGCGACGGCGCGCGAGTGGCTCGCCTCGCCTCCGCGGCCCAAGGAGGTCCGGCAGAAGCTCGGCTGCTCGGTCCTGGCGCACGAGTCGGCGGTGACGGCGGTGCATGCCTTCTGCCGCCACGCGGACGACTTCGACGCGATGATGCGCTTCATCGTGGAGCTGGGCGGGGACACGGACACGATCGGCGCGATGGCGGGCGGGATGTTCGGCGCCGCGCGCGGCGTGGACGCCCTTCCCTCGCCCCCGCTCGCCCTCCTCGAGTCCCGCGCGGAGATCGAGATGGTCGCGGGGAGGCTCCGCGAGGCGTGCGGATGATCGCACGGTGGTAGCGGGAAGGACTACGCCCGCAGAAACTCCGTTGACGGATCGTGGTCCTGTGCCCGAAGATGATACGGACGCCTGGACCGAAGCGGCCGAGGGTTTGAGATGAACGCAAAAAGGGTCGTTCGCGGCATCCTCTCGAAGATGCCCGACGATTGCACGCTCGAGGACGTCCAGTATCACCTCTACGTCCGTCAGGCCGTCGAGCGAGGCATGCAGGAAATTCGAGAGGGTAAGGGCATCCCGCACAAGCAGGTGGCTCGGGAACTGCGCAGGAAATGGCGGAAGCTCGCCGCGAAGTAGTCTGGTCGCCCCACGCCCGCAGGAGACTCGATGCGGCCGTCGGTTACATCGCGGCCGGCTCGCCTCACTTTGCGCTCACCTTCCTGGAGTCGGCCCTCGCCGCGGGTAAACGTCTGTCGGACTTCCCGCTCCGCGGAAGGGCCGTCCCCGAGCTGCGGGACCTCACGATCCGGGAGATCCAGGTAGGACCCTACCGACTTGTCTACGAGGTCACGCCGACGAACGTCAACGTCGTGGCGTTTCTCCATGGCGCGCGCGATTTTCGCCGGGCTTGGAAGGAGCGACCGCGTCGATGAGTAGGACCACCGCTCGACCGACCGACCCCGTAGGAGCCATGACATGGAGCTCTACCCCATCGACGACGAGGGGAGACTCTACCTCTCGGCCGACGTGGACGACTGGCGCCCGATCGAGGAGAGGAACATCGGCGTCGTGTTCGACCTGGACAACGACATGGATGTCGCGATTCCGGAGATCCCCGACCACCTCCTGTACGTCTACTTCCCGTTCGAGGACGCCGGGCTGCCGCATCTCGAGCGCCTCCATGCCCTGGCGCGCCTCGGGGCGGAGATGGCGAGGAGCGGGAACCACGTGCTGTCGCACTGCGGGATGGGGCACGACCGCTCGGCGCTGCTGATGAGACTGATCCTCATCTACGTCGGGAAGACGGGCTCAGAGGCGGTCGACCTGATCCGGAGCAAGCGGAAGGGCGCCCTGTACACGCACGTCTTCGCCTCGTACCTCCAGTCCTTGACGGAGCCCCCGACGAGCCTCTCCGACATCGCCCCACACGTACCAAGGCAACCGTAGGCGCGAAGGCAACGCACGACCCGGGGGGTTTGCGCCCGTCAGGCATCCGCCACGGACATCCTGGTCACGGCAGCTCGACGACCAGGCGGTAGTCGCAGCTCTTTCCATCGGGCAGATCAAAGGAGCCGAGTTCGATCTCGAACTCCTCGCCCGTCTCGCCCGTCCCGACCGTGAACGTCGCGGTCAGGGGCTGTTCGCCGTCGTCAGCAGAGCCGTCCTGATACGCTTCCAGATTCGCCCTGAGCAGCATGGTGTTCTCGCCGTTCCAGGTGAGCGTCACCTTGACCGTGCCGGGGTTCTTGGGGACGACGTAGTACTTCTGCCTGTAACCGCCCTTGAGGGTCGCCTCGAGTTCGCCCGCCTCGAGGTACTTCTTCGGCGAAAATCGCAGCTCCTCGTGCGGGGCCTTCACCAAGGCATCGCAGAGGTTGACGAAGAAGCGCAGCCCGTCCTGCGTCAGCGTGTCGACAGAGCTGTCGCAGGCCCAGAGCACGTAGTCGCCTTGCTTGGCTATCGTCCAGTGATGCCCGTCCATCGACTCGCGGCCGATACCGATCGTGCCCTCCGGGAACTCGCCGTCGTCGTAGACGCCCTTCCCAGGCAGCGGCCCAAACGTGTCGTGCAAGGAGAGATAGACGCCGCCGTCGCTTGCGCGCTGCCCCTTCACGGGGCATGGCTCGGTCAGCACGTTGGCCAGCGGGGACTCCTGGAGGGAGGGGGGCACGCGGACGGGATAGGGCCCCGTGTCGTGGCTCCACGACTGTGAGGCGCTGATGAGGAGACTCCCCTCCTCGAAGCACGCGGCTCCCGAGAGGCCCATCCCGAGGACCCTCCGCCCCTTCAGGCTCTCGAAGGACGGCAGCCCCGTCGGCGGGACCGGGATGCCCCCCTCGATCGGCACCGGCAGCAGCACGACCAGGTCGACCTCCTCGCCAGGGGGCGCCTTGCGGGCCGCCTCGCGAGAAGCGAGCGAGACGGTGAAGCCGCAGGCGGCGAGGAGTTCGCGAAAGGCCTCCGCGCCCTTGCCCTCGCCCACGAGGAGGATGGCCCCCTCGCACGCGCGCGTCGCCCCGAGTCGCTCCTTCAGCGCGTCCTCGGCTACGACGATGCCCGCGACGAAAGCGACCACGAGCGGCACCAGAAATGCGCGTCTCCGGGTCTGCATGCCTGCCCCTCCATCGATGCGACCAGTGTAGGAGCGCGAATCACCTCCCGCAAGTGCAGCGGGGGACCCGCAAGGGCTGCGACGGGTCCCAGGCGGATTCTACGGGTCGGGGGCAAGGGCAAGGCGCAGCCCTCCGAGGAGGCCGACCACGAGGCCGAGGAGGTGGACCGAGGGGAGGACGACGCCGTTGTCGCCCAGGAGCGTCGGGCACCAGAGGAGCGTGCCGGTGGAGAACTCCCAGCCGATCTTGAAGAGGACCCCGACGAGGAGCCACGCCGCGCGCCAGCGGCCGAGGGCGCCCTCGCGGAGGGCGCACATGATCGCGAGGCCCCAGAGGACGTTGTCGAGGCCCGAGAGGCCGCGGTAGGGCATCCGCTCCACGAGGACCACCCAGGCGCCGATGGCCAGGGCCCCGGCGAGGAGGGACCGAAGCATGCGGGAGCGCGACTCGGGCTCGACCGAGACGCCGAGCGCGACGAGCACGCCTGCGTCCATCAGGAAGTGACGCCAGTTCAGGTGGACCAGGTGCGAGGTCAGGAGCGTCCACCACGGGGCGCCAGGGCGCCACTGCAGGGCTCGGGCGATCGAGTCGCTCCCGAAGGCCAGATCGAGGTTGAGTAGGAGCGCAAGGACCGCGAGGCCGATCGTCCACGCACGAGCGCGGATCGCGGCGGCCAGGTCCGAGAACCTGACCGCCGCGTCCGCCGTGAGATGAGGAGCGATGAGCTGCATCGGAGGACTCCTGGTCCGCGTGGGTGACGCCCTGACGAGCGCTAGGACGACAACGATGGGTCGCCTCGCAACCGATTGAGCCACAACCGCGACGCCGCACGAGCCCATTTCAAATAGCAAATAGCAAACTTGGCATCTCAGATTGACAGCCTTGGGCTGCGTTGCTCCGAGTACGGGGGCGGGGATCGATTTGAAATGCCAAGTTTGCTATTTGCTATTTGAAATGGACCAGTGAGGCGCCCAGACTACGTGCGGCGGCGACGCAGCAGGGCGCTCGCGCCGAGGGACGCCAGGAGCACCCACTCGATCGGCGAGACCGCCCCACCGCCAATGCTCGGCCCCCAGCCGCCCCCGCTCTTGCGCCTGCCACCCGACGAGGAGGACTGCGACGGCTGGAGCTGGTTCGCGGGCGGCGTGTAGGCCGGCTGCGATGGCGTCCACGCGGGCTGAGGCCGCGGCGCATGCTGCGACGCCCCGCTCCAGCCCTCAGGCAACGCCACCGGCTGGGCCACCGTCCTCGTCCCAGGCGCGTTCGCACGAGACCGCTCGTCCACCACCACGAACGACGTATACTCCGTCACGATCGAATGCGTCGTTCCGATTCGCACGATTTCCGCCGTCAATGACGCTCGATTCGAAGGCTCGATCCTCATCCGGTCCTCCAGCCCCTCCACGCGCGCCCGAGCCCACATCGACGCCAGCCCCGACGCCGCATCGGCGTCCGTCAGCATCACCAGCGGGACATCCTCCGTGAACTCCCCCGCAGGCCCCGTCGCCCTCATCACCGCCTTCCCCCCGCCCACGGAGGGCTTGAAGCGGCCCTTCACCAGCACCGGCTGCCCTGCGTAGAGGTCCGGCACCCGCTCCGGACAGGCGTCGTCCACCGTCGCCCCCTCCAGGTCCACCACGACGTTCGTCAGCACCGGCGTCGCCAGCTTCGAGGACAGCGACTCCACCGCCTCCGCAATCTCGTCCGGCCCCAGCAGGATCCGGCACCCCCCTCCCCCCATCCTCGCCAGCTTCTCCAGGAACCAGTCGTTCGGCGCCTGGTCGATCCCCAGCGTGTGCACCCGACGGAAGCCAATCCGCCCCTTCAGCCGCTCGAAGACCTCCCCCTCGTTCCCGATCTGCCCGTCCGTGATGACGACCACGACCTGCATCCTGTCCCCGGGCCCGTCGTCCGTGATCGGCGGCATCGCCTGCTCCAGCGCCCCCAGGATCTCCGTCCCCCCGTCCGCGCGGAGCCCGTCCACCCACTGCTCCGCCCGAGAGAGGTTCAGCCGGTCCGCAGGGACCGGGCGCCGGTCGAAGAGCCAGGTCGCGTTCGAGAAGGCGATGATCTGGAAGGAGTCGATCGGACGCAGCTTCGCCAGGAACCCCTTCACCGCCCCCTGCGCCGCGAGGAACTTCTCCCCCTGCATCGATCCCGACTTGTCGACGACGAACGTCACTTCCCGCGCCACGACCTCGTCGTCCGACGGCGTCCCCGCCTGCGGGACCAGGAAGAGGAAGAAGTGCCCGTCCTCGCCCGGACCGCCCGAGCCCAGGAGCGCCGACTGCGGACGGTCCCCCGCCACCCTCAGCCTCAGAACGAAGTCCTTGTTGGGGATCGCGTCCCTGCGGGTCAGCTCCACTCTCGCCTCGGACGGCGAGGTCCTCGTCTCGGTGATCTCGTGCGTCAACGAGGCCACCTCGCGGAGCTCCACGCCGGCGACGATTCGAGCCTCGATCGTCACCGTGTTTCCGGGTCGCTCACCCTCGCGCAGCCGGGACGGCGTGACCCGACTTCCGTCCGGGACGCGGTCCGTCTCCTGCTCGTTTCCGGAGCCGCTCGTCCCCGCCGCCGCGCCGGGGATGTACCGCGGTGCCACCACCATCGGGAACCGCAGCGTGTACCCCCCGTCCTCGTACTTCAGCGCGTGGACATACCGCAGCGTCACCTTCACCGGCGCGCCGGGGTCCAGGTTCGCCACCGAGACCGTGAACACGTTCGGCCGCTCTTGCTCCAGGAGCCCCGCGTTCCGCCCCTCGTCCCGCGCCTGCTCGTACGTCTCCCTCGCCTGGCCGCGCTCCTGGACCGTCCCGTGGATGACCCGGTCGCCGACCACCATCAGGAAGCGGTCGACCGCAGCGTCCTGCGGGAGCGGAAACGTGTACACCGCCTCGATCGGCTCCCCGCAGGGGTTCTCGAAGGTCTGCTCGACCATCGTGGTCTCGACCGGACCCACGATCAGGATCCGCGCGTGCGTGTGCTTCAGCGGGAAGACGACCGCGCCGCCGGAGGGCGGGGTCCCCTCCAGGACCCCCTCCCCGGGGGTCTCGGTGGCGCGCGCGAGCGGGGAGAGGAATAGAAGGACCGCAACGACAGGGACGACTCGGCGAAGCATCGTGCACTTCCTCCACAATAGGCCCGCGGGAAGAGGCAAGGGGGAGGCCAGGGGCGGGGAAGCCGTGTCGAAAAGTGCAAGTCGTTGGAAAGAGGGGGGGTGCGAAGAGGGAGGGACCGGGGCAGGTCCTACGGAGTGTCGTGGATGGACTGCGGTTGGTGCAGGAGACGGAGATCGAGAACGAGAACGAGTACGAGCACGATTGCGAGGACGAGCACGAGCACGCCACTGATGCGGGGCGTTTCTGGACAGGTCGATCGGGGAGAGGGTATCGTAGCCGCCCCTGGCGTCCATTCACGGAGAGATTCATGTCCCGCACGCTGCTCCTCGCCGCCTTCGTGCTCGCCGCCCTGCCCGCGCTCGCCGACGAACCCGTCGACGGGACCATGCGGATCGATACGACCGTCGAGATCAAGCCGACCGGCGACTCCGTCTCCCGCATCGTCTTCGATTACAGTCCCAACGACTACGTCGCGAAGAAGCAAACGACCCCCAACCCGATGGACTTCATGCGGAATATGGCCTCGCAGCGCACCGACTTCGAGGTCTCCTCCGACATGAGCTGCCGGTACGAGGACGCCTCCTCCACCATGGTGATGGACTTCACCGAGGTCGGCGCCGTGAGGTATCTCGGAAACGGCCGCTGGGAGGTCAACGTCGGCACCGGCCCCGAGTTCATCACGCAGAAGGAGGAAGACGGGCGGACGGTCGCCTATTTCTACGAGTCGAGCCTCGGCGCCGCAGGGAACATGCCCTCGAAGGGCCAGGTTCACTACCTCCTGCCGCCGGGCGCGAAGGACGTGAAGTACGTCCCGGCCGACGGCAAGCTCGCCTTCACGCTCGAGGTCGTCGACAACGGGAAGGCCGGCCGCGTCACGGCGGAGCTCAAGGTCAAGACCCGCCTGATGACGGGGATCTACAAGGTCTACGGCCTCGGCACCGACTTCTCCGCGATGTGGGTCGCCAAGGCCCTCCTCAAGAATACCGGCGAGGGGAAGGTGAAGAACCTGCGCGTGCGATACCGCCTCCAGGGGTATTCGGAGTGGTGCACGTGGCACAAGATCGCGGAGGTCGTCCCCGGGCAGACCGTCGTCGACGTCTGGTACCCCGCGCTCGACCAGAAGATCGCGCAGCTCCGGACGAATACGCCGGCCGACGCCGAGATGGAGTGGAAGTACGACGACGGGACCGGCAAGGAGCAGGAGGACAACGAGGGGAAGAGGATCGTCCTCCTCGGCGTCAACGAGTTCGTCTTCAGAAACCTGGTCGCGGGCGAGTCGGCGGGGAACTGGGGCGAGACGATGGGCAATGCGCCGTTCCTCGCCGCGTGGGTCAGCCGCGACGACCCCATCATGAAGACGCTCGGCGCGTGGGCGAACAAGAACGCCGCGGGCGTCGGCGCGCTGGAGAACGACGAGAACGCCATCGCGGTGCTGCGGGAGTGCTACAACCTGATGCTCGCGAACGACTTCACCTACCAGCACCCGCCGACACTCCAGGACCGCAACGTCAGCTTCGACCCGGAGCTGGTCCAGAACGTGAAGTTCCCGCGCGACGTCGTCCGCGACAAGTCGGGGACCTGCATCGACCTCGCCATCTGCTACGCCGCGATGGCGCACTCGATCGGCCTCCGCCCACACCTCGCGCTCATCCCGGGGCACTGCTTCCCCGTGATCGACCTCCCGAGCGGATCGTGCCTCGCGGTCGAGACGACCGGGGTGCAGGGGGGAATCCGCTTCGGCAGCGCCGACTTCGACAAGGTCACCGCCTTCGGGAAGCAGGAGCTCGAGGAGTCGCGCGCCGACGGGCGGATCGTGATGGTCGACGTTCAGGACTACTGGACCCGCGGCGTCTCGAACCCCGAGCTCGAGAACCTGCCGGCCGACATCCTCCAGAGGTGGGAGATCGTGCCCAAGGGCGACGCGACGCCCAAGCCGCAGCCGCCCGCGAACGGGGGCGACCAGACCGTCTCGATCGACGGGAAGTGGGCCGCGCGCATCCAGCAGGAGGTCGAGGACGGTCGCGTGGTCGACATGAACATCGAGTTCACCCTGCAGTCCAGGCCCGAGGGCGGCTACGACGCCACCATGGTGCTCCAGACGGAGGTCATCGGCCCCAACGGCCCCGCCGCCGTCCAGATCGACGAGACGTTCACGGGCGAGGTGCGGGAGAACAAGCTCGTCCTGCAGGGCCAGAAGTGCACGCGCACCATCGTGGCGTGGGGGGAGAAGAAGGAGATGTCCATCGACGACGCCTCCTTCGAGCTCCTCAACGGCCAGCTCGTGGGGAAGGTCGGGAACGCGGAGGAGGGGTACACGGAGTTGAAGATGGATCGGCAGTAGCTGCCTACCGCATCCCGAACCAGGTCTTGGTGCTGAAGTAGACGCCGAAGGCGATCAGCAGGACGCCGGCGAGCACGACACTCTGCCGCATCCACGCGCCGACCGGATGGTCGCGGAGCGCGTGGATCGCCCAGACGAGGAGCCCGTACCACAGGAACCCGCCCACGCCGACGCCCGCCGCGAGGGACGCCAGGTTCACCGTCCCGTCCGCGAGAAACCCCTGCGCCGTGAGGAACGCCACGACGGCCATCCAGTTCCCCACGAGCGCCGGGTTCGAGATCCCCTGCAGGAACCCGACGGCGAGCGGCCCGTGCACGCCGCCGCGCTCCGGCGCCTCCTTCGCGGCCGGCGCCCCCCTCCTCAGGCGGTCCATCGTGAGGATCCCCAGCCCGTACCCGATGAGGAAGACCGAGAACCCGAACCGCACCCACGGGTTGTCGAGGACGCCCGCGACGAGGTACCGCACCCCAGTCGCCGCGACCAGCGAGATTGCCGTGTCCGCGAGCGCGCCCCCCGCGGCCACGAGGAGCGCCAGGCGGAGCCGCCCGAGCGACGCCGCCCTCAGGATGGTGATGTTGATCGGCCCCGGCGGGATGCAGACCACGAACCCCGTCGCGACCCCGACGAGCGCGGAGAGGAGGATCCCCATGCGCCCTACCGCTTTTCCTCCATCCGCGTGAAGCGCTGGTCGTCGTCCCAGAAGACGACCGAAACGTTCGCGCCCTCCCGCTTCAGGACCACGCGCGCCCTCGACTCGAAGTTCCCCGTCCTCGCCCTCAGGTGGACCGAGAAGTATGTCCCCTTCACGCCGAGCGCGCCCTCCTTCGCAACGTCGACCAGGATGTCCGCGATCTCCTCCGTCATCCGCAGGTCGTTCACCAGGACGGCCTTGTCGATCTGCGCGAATGACTGGAACGTCCCGTCCTGCTTCTTCGCATCCCGGTAGGAGATGATCCGCTCCGCCTCGACTTTCGTGATCTTCTCGTGCAGGCACATGAGGACCTCGAGCGGCGCCGTGTTGATGTTCACCGCACCACTCCCCCACACGGTCAACCACGGCCCGAGCCCCTGCTCCTGGGGCAACTTCCCCCCCTTCCCATACAGCAGTTCCTCGTTGAAGCCGTTCACGAGGAGCATCTCCCCGAACGAGAGGAGCGGCTGATCGTCGTCCCCGTCCTCGAACCCGCCCTCCTTGTCCGTGTCCTGGTAGTCCACGATCCGTTGGCCGAACTGGTCGAAGGCGATTCCGAGGAGGTGTACGAGCCGGTCCATCCTCTCCCGTGCCTTTGGGTTGGGCTTGGTGACCTTCTTGTCCCCCTCCTGAACCTGGACCGTGATCGACCTGGCGCTCAACCTCCGCTCCTCGTCCTCCACGCGGAACGTGACCTGCGTGTCTCCGACCATGAGCGGATTCGATTCGCCGTACGGCTCCGCCCATGTCTCGTGCACCGTGTCCTCCGTGACCCCCTTGCCGACATCGGTGCGGAGCATCATCACGGCGTAGTTCACGCCGGCCCTAAGCGCGTGGTAGTTCTGGAGGTCCGACGTGTAGTTCGTGGAAAGGACGGCCGAGGTCCGCGTGGACGAGGAGAGCTGGGCGGTCAGGATGATGATGATGGCCAGGATCATGAGCGTGACGAGGAGGGCGGCCCCTCGGCGGTTTCGCATGGCGATCTCCCCGATCCGGGAACGACTCAGGCTGGTCTGGAGTTGGCGGATCGTACGGACGGGCATCTTCATCTACTATTTAATTCGCTTGACCCGGAATCCCGCGAAGATACCATGCTGTGCTTCGCCGCGGGCTGGACGATATCCAAGTAGGGGTGGATCCAGCCTCGGGGCAACGGTAACGGAGGGTGTGCCATGTCGTACCTGCGCCGCATTGTCGGCGTCCTCGCCCTTTTCCCCGTCATGACCGCGCTCACCGTTTTCGGCGGCGGCGAGCGTGAGCGCTACAACGGCGAGGACTTCGACAAGTACGCCTGCGTCACCCTTCGTGAACTGCAGCGCGTCCCCACGAACTTCAAGGGCACGAGGGTGCGGTTCATCGTGCGGTACCACCGCACCGAGAACCTCTGGGCGCCATTCTACACGCCTTTTGCCCCCGAGGACCATCTGGCGTTCTCCGGCTGGGCGCCCGAGAAGAGGGTCTGGGTGAAGGAGGACCACCTCGCCGACTTCCCCTTCCTCTACATCGATAAGGACAGCCCGGACCTGAACCTGATCATCCAGTCCCCGCCGTACCAGGTCATGGAGCTGTACTCGATTGTCCGCAACGACTTCAACAACATCCCGTGGGTCGAGGTCATCCACGCCGTCCCGTGCAAGGAGCCGCTCATCCACGACGAGATGCTCCACCACATGATCCGCGGCCTCGACGCCGTGAAGGCCGGCCGCATGGAGGAGGGCCTCGGCCACCTCCACGAGGCGCTGCACCACGACCCGCCGCTCGATGCGGCCGTCGACATCCACATCGCGATGGCGCAGGCGTACCTCGCCCTGAAGGACTGGCACGAGGCCTCCAGCCACGCCAACAACGCCCTGGAGCTCTGCCCCCACCACCCGGACGCGGAGCTGCTCCTGTCGAACGCGGAGACGATGCTCCACGCCCCCGAGCCGGCCCCCGCGCAGCCCGCCCCCGAGCCGCCGAAGGCCGCCGAGCCCGCCCCGCCTGTCGAGGAGGCCCAGGTGGCCCCCGCGCCGGTCGAGGAAGCCGCGCCGCCCGCCGAGGAGCCGACGCCTGCCGAAGAGTACGCGCAGCCGGTCGAGGAGCCGACGCCGCCGGCTGAAGAGCCGCAGCCGCCCCTGGAGGAGCCCCAGCCGCCCGCGGCGTACCGGATTTCCCCGAACGAGGGCCTCATCGCCGCCTCCGTGGTCCCCCCGGTCGCGCCCCCCGACGAGCCTTCCGACGCACAGCCGGTCCCGCAGCCGTACGCGGTCGTGCCCGACCCGGTGCCGAGCGTCGCCCCCGCGCCGGACGGCGTGGCGGAGTTCAGGCAGGCCGTCGAGGAGCGCGACCAGAGGATCGCCGACTTGGCCGAGGCCCTCGAGGACGCGCGCCGCGCGACCGACGAGCAGGCCCAGGACATCCGCGCCGAGGTGATCCGCCTCCAGACCAGGCTCTCGGCCCGGGACGAAGAGGTGGCGAGGCAGGTGAACGTCTCCGTCGACCTCGAGGGGCGCCTCCGCGACGCCCTGACGAAGCTCGAGACCGCGGCACGCGACACGGCGTCCGCCGACCAGCGGATGAGGCAGGCGCAGCAGGAGCTGGCCCAGGCCCGCGCGAAGCTGGAGTCGACCGCGGACGAGCGGAACCACATGGCGGCCGCGCTCGAGGAGGCACGGCCACTACCGGCGAACGGCGACGCGGCACTCGCGACGCTCCAGTCGCGCGTCTCCGAGCTGGAGACCGAGAACGCCGCGCTCCGCGCCCAGGTGGCCGAGGTCGAGGCGCTCCGGGCCGAGAACGTCGAGCTTCGCGGGCAGTTGGTGGACGTCGCGGCGCTCCGCACCGAAAACGCGGGGCTCCAGCAGCAGGTTGCGACGCTGAGCTCGCAGAACGGCTCGCTCGAGCAGGCCGTGAAGGACCTCCAGGACCGCCTGGCCGCCGCGGCCACGACCGACGGCGACGCCGGCGTCCAGGCCGCGAACGATGCCGCCGCGCTCATCGTGGAGAGGAACGAGCTCGCCGGTCGCCTGGAGAACCTGGGGGCCGAGCGCGACGGGTTCGCCGCCGAGCTCCAGGACAAGCTCGCACGGATTGCGGAGATGGAGCAGCGGATCCACGGCCTCGAGGCCGCCGCGCAGCAGGCCCTCCTCGCCGCCCGCATGAGCGAGCCCGCCCGCGAGACCACGGCGGGCTCCCCTCCCCCGAAGCCGCGCGGCCGCTGGGTCGGCTTCGACTGCCGCCCGCCCGAGGTGGTGCGCGAGGAGATCCGCCGCTACCGCGAGTGGCTGGAGCGGACCCCCGGCGCGGCCGAGGCGGCCGTCGAGGTCGAGGACGAGCTGCTCGAGCCCGGAATGGCGCCCCGCAAGCGCTGAAACATCGTTGCTCGGAACCGGGACGCCCACTGGTCGCCCTGAAGCGGCCGGTGGGCGTCGCCCTATCGGGACACATGCTCCTCGAACTCGACATCCGTGATTTCGCGCTGATCGCCGCGGCCCGCGTCGAATTCGCCGAGGGGTTGAACGTCCTCTCGGGAGAGACCGGCGTCGGGAAGTCCCTCCTCGTCCACGCCCTCGCGTTCCTCGTCGGCGGAAAGGCCTCCCCGCAGCTCCTGCGAAGCGGGGCGAAGGAGGCCGAGGTCTGCGGCACGTTCGTCCTGCCCTCCCGCGAAACGGCCCGCGCGATGGAGGCGATCGTCGCCGTCGAGCTCGACCCCGACCAGCAAGCTGGCTCTGCCAGCACCCCCCTCCTGCTCCGGCGCGCCTACTCCTCCGCGGGGATCTCCCGCGCCTACGTGAACGGCCGTCCCGCCGCCGTCCAGCAGCTCCGTGAGATCGGCGCCCTCCTCGTCGACCTCCACGGACAGCACGAGCACCAGTCGCTCCTCTCGCCGGCCACGCAGGTCGACGTCCTCGACCGCTTCGCGGGGGCGGAGGCGAAGCGCGAGGCGTACGTGTCGCGGTACCGGGCGTTTCGCGAGGACGAGGCGCGCCTCGCCGCCCTGCGCGCCTCCGCCGCCGATCGCGCGGGACGCCTGGAGCTTCTTCGTCACCACGCCCAGGAGATCGAGCTGGCGCGCCCCGTCCCCGGCGAGGCGGAGAGGCTGGAGGCCGAGCGCGTCCGCCTCTCCAACCTCGGGCGGATCGCGGAGGCCGTCGCATCGGCCTACGCGGAGCTGCACGAGGTCGACGGCGCCATCCTGGGGCGGCTGAAGCGCGTGGAGCGAGACCTCACTCGCGTCTCGGAGCTGGACGCGGCGCTGCGTCCGCACGCGGAGGCCCTCGCGGAGGCGGGCACGCGACTCTCGGAGGCCGCCTTCGCCCTCGGGCGCTACGGCGGCGAGTCGGACGGCGCGGCGCTGGTGCGCGTGGAGGAGAGGATCGACCTCCTCCGGGGCCTCCTGGCCAAGCACGGGCCGACGGTCGAGGACCTCCTGAGGCGGAAGGCGGAACTCGACCGCGAGATCGCCGAGCTATCGGGCCACCAGGAGGAGACGCGCGGGATCGAGGAGCGGCTGCGCGGCGGGGCGAAGGGGCTCGTGGAGGCCGGCAAGGCCCTGTCGGCCGCGCGTGCGAAGGCGGCGAAGCGCCTGGCCGACCGCGTGCGCGGCGAGCTGGGGGACCTCGGCATGGCGCAGGCGCGGTTCGAGGTGGAGTTGACGCCAGTCGGGCCCGTCGAGGGGCCCGTAGCCGCGTGGGCCTCGCCGTCGGGTCTCGAGCGCATCGAATTCCTGATCGCCCCGAACCCGGGCGAGCCGCGGCAGCCCCTCCGGAAGATCGCGAGCGGCGGGGAGCTGGCCCGGGTCATGCTCGCGCTCAAGACGATCCTCGCAGAGGCGGACCGCGTCCCCGTGCTCGTCTTTGACGAGGTGGACGCGAACGTCGGTGGGAGGCTGGGGCGGGCGATCGGCGAGAAGCTCTCCGCGGTGGCCGCGCGCCGCCAGGTCTTCTGCGTGACGCACCTCGCCCCGATCGCCGCCTTCGCGGACCGCCACGTCCTCGTCACGAAGGAGTCGGGAAAGGGGCGCACGGAGACGCGGTTCCGCGCCCTCGAGGGGGACGATCGGGTCGAGGAGATCGCGGAGATGGTGAAGGGGAAACCGCCCACGGCGACGACCCGCGCCCAGGCGCGCGAGATGTTGGCAGAGGCCGAAAAGGCCCGTCGGAGCAGCGCCCCTCGGAGTAGCGCCCCTCGGAGTAGCGCCCGTAAGGGCGCTGCGGATCGCGCCCGTAAGGGCGCTGCGGATCGCGCCCGCAAGGGCACTGCGGACGGTCGGAGTAGCGCCCGCAAGGGCGCTGCGGACGATCGGAGTAGCGCCCGCAAGGGCGCTACGGGGACGGCCTCATGAGGGCCTGGCTGAAGCGCCTCTTCCTCGGGACCGAGAAGGACCCGCTCGACCCCCGCGTCTTCGAGCACATCGCCCTCGCGGCGTTCTTCGCCTGGGTCGGCCTGGGCGCCGACGGTCTCTCCTCCTCGTGCTACGGCCCCGAGGAAGGGTACCTGGTCCTCTTCGACCACAAGGTCCCGGCCCTCGCGCTCGTCCTCTGCCTGATGACTGCGACGACGATCGCGGTGATCTCCGGCTGCTACGCGCAGGTGATCGAGCTCTTCCCGGGCGGCGGAGGCGGCTACGTCGTGGGCACGAAGCTCCTCGGACCCGCCCTGGGCCTCGTCTCGGGGTGCGCGCTCCTGGTCGACTACGTGCTCACGGTCGCCATCTCGATCGCGAGCGGCGTCGACGCGGTCTTCAGCTTCCTTCCGGAGGCGCTCGGGCCGGTCAAGCTGGTCGTCGCGCTCGCGGCGGCGGCCCTCCTGATCACGCTCAACTTGCGCGGCGTCAAGGAGTCGGTCCGGATCCTGCTGCCGGTCTTCCTCCTGTTCGTCTTCACCCACGTGTTCGTCATCCTCTACACGCTCGCCTCGAACCTCGGGGGGCTCGGCGACGCGGCGGGGCAGATGGCGAGCCAGGTCGGCGACGCGGCGAGGGAGTCACGGCTCGGGGACGTCTTCACGACGTTGATCAAGGCCTTCGTGATCGGGGCAGGCACGTACACGGGGATCGAGGCGGTCTCGAACGGAATGCAGATCCTGAAGGAGCCGCGCGTCGCCACAGGCAAGCGGACGATGTTCTACATGGCGGCCTCCCTGGCGTTCATGTGCGCGGGGATCCTGATCGGATACGTCCTCCTGCGCGTGGAGAGGCAGCCCGGACAGACGCTGAACGCGGTCCTCTTCACCAAGGCGACGGCCGGCTGGTCCCCCGGGGCGTCGCACACGTTCCTGATCGTGACGCTCGTGTCCGAGGCGATGCTCCTCTTCGTCGCGGCGCAGGCGGGGTTCATCGGCGGGCCGAGGATGCTCGCGACGATGGCGGTCGACCGCTGGGTGCCTCAGCGATTCGCGCGCTTCTCGGACCGGCTCGTGATCCAGGACGGCGTGCTCCTGATGGGCGGGGCGGCGATCGTCTTCCTCCTCGTCACCCGGGCGCAGGTGAAGCTCCTGGTGATCTTCTACGCGATCAACGTCTTCATCACGTTCGTCGTGAGCCTGCTCGGGATGTGCGTGCACTGGTGGCGGGCGCGCGCCGCGGAGCCGCGCTGGAAGCGGCGGTTCGTCCTGTGCGCGACGGGTCTCGGGATCTGCATCACGATCCTCGCCGCGCGGCCGCTCATCGGCGAGGGGATGGAGGGCTGGTACGGGGCGATCGGGACGACCGGCGTCGTCGCCGCGGCCTGTGTGATGATCCGCCGGCACTACCGGAACGTGGGGCAGCTCCTGCGGCGCCTCGATCTCGACCTCGTCCGCGCGCCCGCGGAGGGCGCCGCGCCGCAGCCTCCCGACCGGCAGAAGCCCGTGGCCGTCCTGTTCGTGGCCGGATACAACGGCCTCGGGATCCACTCCCTGCTGACGATCCCGCGCCTGTTCGGGGAGCAGTTCCGGGACATCGTCTTCGTGTCGATCGGCGTCGTCGACTACGACCGGTTCAAGGGGCCGGCCGAGATCGAGTCGCTCAAGGCGCGCGTCGAGGCGGACCTCGCGAAGTACGTCGCCTATGCGGCGGGGATCGGCTTCCGCGCGACGAGCCGCTCCGCGTTCGGCACGGACCCCGTGGACGAGCTGGTGGAGCTCTGCCCGAAGGTCACGCAGGAATACCCGCGCTCGGTCTTCTTCGCGGGGCACCTGGTCTTCCCGCAAGAGACCTACTGGACGAGGATGCTCCACAGCCAGACGGCGTACGAGCTCCAACGGCGGCTGCAGTTCCAGGGGCTGCCGATGGTGGTCCTGCCGATCCGCGTCTACGGCCCGGCCAGCGCCCCGCCGCCCTCGATCGCCTCCTCGGCGCCGTAGCGGCTACTTGAGGGCCGCGAGCTCCTTCGCGGCCTGCGCCGCGAGCGGGTGCTTCGGGTGCTTCGCGAGGATCTCCTCGTAGGCCGCGCGGGCCTCGTCCTTCTTCCCGTTCGCAGCGAAGTTCCTCGCGCGCCCCAGCGTCTCCTGGATCCACGAGTCCCGCGCAATCGCTGCCGCCTGCCCGGCGTCGCCCTTCGCGATCAGATCGTTCCCCTTGGTCTCCCACACCGTCCCGGGGAATTTCTCGACGAGGTTCTTTCCGTACACCTTCACCAGGAGCCACTTCTCGTCCGCGAGGGCCTTCTCGCCCATCCCGACCAGCTTCTCCGCCTCCTCGCGCGCCGCCGCATCCGAGGTGCTGCCGACGACCTCCGCCTCCGCCGCGGACACCGCCTCCCTGGCCCTCGCCTCCCACTCGCTCCCCGGCCAGCGCTTCGAGAGCGCGGAGAGGAGCGACTTCGCCAGAGCCAGGTCCGGCGACGCCGACGCCGCCTGCTCCACCGCGGCCAGCTCCCCCTCCGCCTCTGCCTCGAGCTCCGTCGCGCGCGGCCGCGCCGTCGCAAGCGTCGACTCGTGATCGGGGAAGCGCGAGATCGCCTCGCGGAACGCGGCGAGCGCCTCTCCCGGCCTTCCCGCGGCGTACGCCTTCTCCGCGCGCGCCAGGATCCCGTCGATCTCCCCCGCCTCCTCCGAGGACCTGCTCGAGAGCGTCACCGTGAGCGTGGCCGCCTTTTCCGCGGCCAGGCACTCGAGCTCCGTCACCCCCTGGCGCTCCGAGGCCCTCACCGTGACGGGGTTCTTGAAGGTGAGCACGAGCGGCGTCGCGCCGGCGGCCCAGTCGAGTCGCGTCACGCCGGCCGCCTCGCCGTCCGAAAGCGTCTTCGCACCCCCGTCCAGCCCGAGGGCGTCGATCGTCCCGCGCAGGGCCGCCACGAGCCCGATGCGCGCCGATAGCACCGCCTCGGGGACTTCCGCCACATACGAGAGCGTCGCGCGCTCCCCCGCGACCGCCACGGTCGCCGTGAGCGGGACCGTCTTCCCCGTCTCGAGGTCGACCAGGCGCCCGCGGGCCTCCTGTCCCTCCGCGGACCGCTTGGGGAACCCCCTCTCGCCGAGGAGCCGCCCCTGCTCGGCCCGGCGACCCTCGCCGAGGAGCGCGAGGCCGCCCGCCCAGACCGCCTCGCCCTTCTCCGACTCCCCCGCCGGCGTGAGCGAGAAGCACCCGCGCGCGTCCGCCTCCAGGTCCCACTGCGCCAGTCGCAGGACGAGGGGGCGGTCCGCCTCCGCGGCCGCTCGGCGGAGGAGCTGAATCTCGTCGAAGGCCGAGTCGCCGAACTTCCCGATCGCAACGCACGCGATCCGGAGCTGCTTCGCCCGACGCGGGGGCAGGAAGGCGGCCTTCACGACCCGCCACTCCTCCTCGCCGGTGACGAGCGGCGAGTACGACTCGCCGACCGGCTTGCCGTCGGCCATCCACGTCGCGCGGATCCCCGCGAGCCCGCGGCACCGCGAGGTCCGCACCCAGGCCTTCGCCTCGTACACCGCGCCCCGCTCGACGTCGAACGACTGGGCGTACTCGACGGCGATCTCGCCGTCCACGGAGCCCGGCTCGGTCGCGTGCAGGAGAAGGGCGTGCTTGCCGTGCGGGGGGGCCTCCGCGTCTCGCGAGCGCCGTCCGTCGGCGTGTTCGATCACGGTCCACCCCACGAGGTCGGTGCTCCCCGCGCCGCCCGCCTCCTCGAACGAGTGGTTCCGCGTGATCAGGCTCCCCTGGGGCGGGCCCAGGTCCACGACGTCGCCGTTGCCCCCCGCGCCGACGACCTTCTTGTAGACGAAGAAGACGCCGCCGACTGCCGCGACCAGACAGAGGACGAGGCCGGCGACCCGGAGGGGCTTCCGCGAGCGCACGCCGGCGTCGGTGTCCGCCTCCGAGGGGGCCAGGGCCGTCACCTGGGCCACGGGCTTCATCGGCGCGCCCGCCCGGGGGTCGACGAAGAGGATCTTCTGCGCGCCCAGCTCGATGACCGCGCCGCTCGTGAGCTCCGCCTCCGGGACCTTCGTGCCGTTCACCTTCGTCCCGTTCGTGCTGTGGTGGTCGAGGATGTAGTAGCGGCCCTTGCGGACATCGAGGACGATCTCTGCGTGGTGGGCGGAGAGCTTCTCGTCGGAGAAGTGGATGCCGTTCGATTTTCCGCGCCCGAGGGTGACGGAGAGCTGATCGAGGACCTGCCAATCCCCCTTTCGCTCCCCCTCCTCGAACACGAGGTAGCTGCGGTCCTTCGGGGGCGACGTCGGCTTCGCGGCCCCGGGAGGCGACGGGGCCGCCGGCGGCGGGGCGGCCTGCGCGGGCGGCGGGGGCGCGGACACGGGAGGCGCCGCAGCCGGCACGTCGGGAGCAGGGGAGGCGGAGACCGGCTCGAAGCGGATCGACGCCTTCCCAATCTCGATCTTGTCCCCGGCCGCGAGGACGCGCTCCGTGAGGGCTGCGCCGTTCACGGTGGTCCCGTTGCGGCTCTTCAGGTCGACGACGAGGAACCCGCCGTCCTTCTTCCGGACCTCGCAGTGCTCTCGACTGGACTTCTGGTCGTGGACGACGACGTGGCATTTCTGGGAGCGGCCGATCTTGACGAGGTCCGCGTCGAGATCGACCGTCCTCTCCCCCTGCTCGTCGTGGATGACGAAGCGCGGCATCGAGCGACTCTTGCCTCCGTGGAAGGGAGCATTATAGTGCGGGCGTGCGCATTCGCAACCTGCATCCCTGGACGACTTCCCCGGCCCGCGCGACCGCGCTGCAAGAGCGACTGCGGCCCCTCCTGTCGCTCGGAGGCGGACCGAGGCGCGTTCGGCTCGTCGCCGGGGCCGACGTCTCGTTCGAAGAGGCGGGCGACGTCGTCGCGGGCGTGGTCCTCCTCTCCTTCCCCGCGCTCGACGTGGTGGAGGAATCCACGGTGCGGCGGAGGGCCAGGTTCCCGTACGTCCCGGGCCTCCTCTCCTTCCGCGAGGCCCCGCCGCTGCTCGCGGCCTTCGCCCGGCTCCGAGGCCGCCCCGACCTCGTCGTCATGGACGGGCAGGGGACGGCGCACCCCCGCAGGTTCGGCCTCGCGTGCCACATGGGGCTCCTCCTCGACATCCCGACGGTGGGGTGCGCGAAGTCGCTCCTCCTCGGGGAGTACGGCCCCCTCGGCGAGGCGCGAGGAAGCCGCTCGTCGCTCCTCCACCGGGGCGAGGTCGTCGGCGCCGCGCTGCGCACCCGGGACGACGTCGCGCCCGTCTACGTCTCCCCCGGCCACCTCATCGGTCTGGCAGCGTCCTGCCGCTGGGTCCTCGCCCTCTGCCGCGGCGTGCGCCTCCCCGAGACGACCCGCCGCGCCCACGCTCTCGTCACGCGGATCGCGCGCCGAAATCCTGCTTGAAGCTCCGCGACTTGCCGATATATAAATGAAGGTCGATCAAGGGACCGTTGGGGCAAGGACAATCTCTTCGGAGGATCGTATGTCGAATCGTCACACGTTCGGAATGGGCCTGATGTTCGGGCTGGTGATCGCCCTTGGCGCCTTCGTCCTCCTCAGGTCGCCGGAGGTGGCGCTTGCCGCCGGGACGGGCGATGACGCGGGGAAGATCGGGATGGTCACCGGATTGGTCGAGGGGAATTACGAGATCCTCTACGTCCTGGACGCCGAATCGAAGCGGCTCCTGGTCTACGAGACGGACCACAACCGGCACCTGGGTCTCCACTATGGGCGGAACATCACGTGGGACCTGATGGTGCAGGAGTTCGAGAACGCCAGCAAGCAGGGCCCTCCGGTCTCCCAGATGAGGAAGGAAGCCGAGAAGGCTGCTGAGAAGGGTGGCGAGGGCGGCGGGATGAAGTAACTGTAGGTGGTGTTGAGCGTCGCGCGAGAGCGCGGATCGGAGGTCGGAACCATGGCTGACTACTTCTCCTTCGAGGACGTCCAGAACGAGCTGCATCTCGACGAGGACGAACTCAAGCGGATGGTCTCGGAGGGCGAGCTTCGCGCCTTCCGCGACGAGAACAAGATGAAGTTCAGGAAGGACGACGTCGAGAGCCTGCGGAAGTCGACCTCGACGGAGCCCACGATCGTCCTGCCCGGCGAGGGCGAGGGCGGCGGCGAGGGGACCATCCTCGACCTGGACGCCAGCGACACGGCTCCTCCGCCCGAGGACACCGCCGTGCCGTCGATCGACTTCGGAGACACGAACGCGGAAGGGACCGCGGTCGAAGACGCCGGGAGCGAGACGGGCGACACGACGGGGATCACCGAGGAGATGGTCTTCGAGGACTCCGACCTCAAGGTGCACACGGACGAGGGAGGCGGGGGCCTCGGATCCGAGAGCTCGGAGACCTTCGTCGACGAGAGCTCGGACACCGGCGGCGTGACGGAGCCCCTCCAGCTCCAGGCCGATGGCGGCGGGGAGGAGGCGGGCGAGACGGTGGCCGAGGAAGAGGCCGCCGCGAAGCCGAAGAAGAAGATGGCTCGCGCGCCGGCGATGGCGGCGGCGGCCCCGGCGGGTCCTCCGGGGAGCCCCGCGATGACGGTGCTCCTGCTCGTCGCGGCGGTAGTCCTGGGCGTCGTCGGGTGGTGCTACTACGACCTGGTCCGCATCATCACGACACCGGGCTACGCGAAGTCCGAGGGGGTCTCGCAGACCCTCCGCGAGCTGGTCGCGGGCAAGGAGAGCGTGGTCCCGAAGTAGACCGCGGGCGAATCGACCTCCAAGCGGCGGCCCGGGCGACCGGGCCGCCGTTTTCCATTCCGGGCGAAATCGATTCGCGCTTCCACGCCGATCCGGCCGATGTAGAATGGAGTCCGCGGGGGCGCTCCCCCCGCACGGTTCCAGGAGGCCCATGCCATGAGCGATTACCTGTCCTTCGAAGAGGTTCTCGGCGAGTTGAACATCTCCGAGGACGACCTGAAGCGGATGGTCTCGGAGGGCGAGCTGCGCGCCTTCCGCGAAGAGAACAAGATGAAGTTCCGCAGGGAGGACGTCGTCAGCCTGAGGAGCGGCGGCCGCCCCTCGGAGCCGACGGTGGTCTTCGACGGCGGGGGCGCCAGCGATGACGGTGGGACGATCCTCGACATGGACTCGGGCGAGCTGCCCGCGGCGCCGGCGGAGACGGCCGTGCCCGAGCTCGACTTCGGCGGCGGGGGCGATGCCCCGGCGGCGGAAGAGGCGTCGGACGCGGGCGAGACGACGGGGATCACGCAGGAGATGGTCTTCGAGGACTCGGACGCCCTCAAGGTCCAGCCGAACGAGGACAGCGGCGGCGAGTCGGGCGAGACGTTCGTCGAGGAGGACTCCGGCGGGTCGACGGAGGCCTTGCAGGTGGACAACGAGCCGGGCGCCGCGGAAGAGGGCAGCGATGCGGCGGTGACCGAGGAAGAGGCGGCGCCGCGGGTGCGCGCGCGCGCGGCGGCGGCCGATGCGGGCATGCCCGCCGAGCCGGCGAAGCCGAGCACGGCGATGACCGTGCTGGTCGGGATCGCGGCGGTCCTGATGGCGGTCACCGGGTACGTCATGGTGGACATGATTCGCGTCATGACGAGCGAAGGGCCCGCGTCGGGGTCGGACATGGTGCAGAAGGTCCGCGACATCGTCCCTGGGAAGGGGAAGCCCGTGATCGAGGGCGTGCAGCCCAAGTAGCGACCTGACAGGACATCCACGCGGCGGCCTGGGACGACCAGGCCGCCGTTTCTGTTTAATCTCCCCATCATTTTGCTGGCGTTCGTAAAACACACTTCGTAAAGTACGCGTCGTCGCGCCCGGAATGGGGCTCCGGTTCGCGCACGGGGTGGGTTTTCTTCGCTGGAGGTTTTCAAGATGAGTCGTTGGATCATGGCGAGTCTCGTCTGTCTGCTGCCGATCGGCTGCATGTCGCAGCGGGAGTACGACGAGATGAAAACGCAGTATGAGACGCAGCTCTCGGGGATGAAGGACGTCGTCGCCGCCCAGGAGCGGGCGAAGTCCGAGCTGGAGCGCCAGGTCGCGTATGAGCAGGCCACGATTCGGGCCATCAAGGGCGAGAACACCGCGTTGGGGGCGAGCAACGCGCTGCTCACGAAGCAGATCGAGGAGCTGAACGGCAAGATCTCCACGTTCGGTCAGGAGCATCCCGATATCTTCGAGACGATGCCGGGCGGCGGGCTCTCGATGAAGGGCGACGCCAGTTTCGACGCGGGCCTCGCGACGCTGCGCCCGAAGGCGATCGCCGCGCTCGACGCCCTGGCGTCCGAGCTGCGCAACATCCCGAACGCGATGATCCGCATCGACGGACACACGGACAACGACCCGATCGTGAAGACGAAGTACAAGTGGACGACCTCGTCGAACTTCGAGCTCGCCGCGGCCCGCGCGCTCACCGTGCTCCTCCACCTGGAGAAGCAGGGGATCGCGGGAAGCCAGATGCACATGACGAGCTTCGGCGAGCACCGCCCGCGCGCCGCGAACGACACCAAGGCGAACAAGGCGATGAACCGCCGCGTCGAGATCCACGTCGGCTCGATGCCGACCTCGACCGAGATCAACGGCATGCCCGACGGCGCGAGCGACCACAAGTAGGCTCACCATCCGGGGCCCCGGCCCGGCCGGGGCCCCAAATCCTTCCCCCTCCCTCGACGCCGACCTAGAATGCGTCCATGTTGCCGGAGGAGGCCCGCGCCGAGCTGCTGTCGATCGCGCGAAGGACCATCGAGGGCTTCCTGCGCGATGGCAAGGCGCCCGCGATCGAGCCGCGGCACCCCTCCCTCCTGGAGAAGCGCGGCGCGTTCGTCACCCTCCACGCCGGCGACGACCTGCGCGGCTGCATCGGCCACACCCAGGCCCGCCACCCGCTCTGGGAGACCGTCCAGGAGGTCGCCGTCCTCGCCGCGACCGACGACCCACGCTTCGAACCGATGACGCTCGCCGAGCTGAGCCGCGTCCGCATCGAGATCTCGGTCCTCAGCCCGATGGAGCGCGTCCCCGACCCGACTGCGATCCAGGTCGGAACGCACGGGCTCTACATCAAGCGCGGGGGGCGCTCGGGGCTCCTCCTCCCGCAGGTCGCCCCCGAATGGGGCTGGAACCGCGAGCAGTTCCTCGAGCACACCTGCCAGAAAGCGGGTCTGGCGCGTGACGCATGGAAGGACCCGAAGTCGGAGCTCTACTGGTTCACCGCCGAGGTGTTTGGCGAGTAGTCCTCGAGGCGCGCTCGACGGGCTACGTCCCTGACGGCGGCGGGGCTGGCGGCGTCGCGGCCTCGGAGGGCGGGGCCGCGGGGGTGACGTCGCCCGGGCGGGGCGTCGGGGCCGCCTCCGAGTACGATGGCGACGGGACCTCCGGGTGCGCCCTCCGCTCGATCCGAGTGACCTCGGAGCGGCCGAGAAAGCTCAACACGAGGTCGGCGAACTCCGCCGGCCTCTCCATGAACGGGACGTGCCCGCACCCCCGCATGACGTGGTAGGTGCACTGCGGGATCCGCTTCGCGGCGCGCTCCCCCTGGATCACGGGGAAGAGGTGGTCCTTTTCCCCCCAGACGAGCAACGCGGGCATCTTGACCCCGTCGAGGAGGTGTTCGAGCGTCTCCTTGAGACCGCCGAATCGGACGTACTCGCGGAGCACGCCGAGGTACGGCCGCGTCGAAACGTATTCGCTGCGAAAGGTGGAGACGTAGTCGACGAACTCCTCGGTCACCCAGGCGGGGTCGCCCATGAGGTGCCGCCAGGCGCGGCGCATGTTCCAGTGCCAGGGCTGCGCGAGGAGCTCGCCGATTAGCGGAAGGCTCCCGAGCCGCGGCGAGAATCCGATCTCGGGGCCGAGCCCCGCGGGGTCGACGAGGATGAGGCGCTTCACGCGCTCGGGAAACCTCCAGGCGAAGTCGAGGGCGATCGCGCCGCCCATCGAGTTGCCGCAGAGGTGCGCGTTGTGGCATCCGATGACGTCCATGAAGGCGCCGAGCCACCGCACCAGCACGTCGCGGGTGTAGCGCATCCTGGGCGCCTCGGAGCGGCCAAAGCCGAGGATGTCGGGGGCGACCACGAGGAAGTGCTTCTCCAGCTCCGCCATCGTGGAGGCCCAGAGATCACTCCACGCACCAAGGCCATGGAGGAGGATGAGTGGCTCCCCCTGACCGGTGGCTATGAAGTGGACCCGATGTCCGTTGACCAGGACGTGGAGGTGTTCCATGCGACCCGACCGCCCGGGGGCATTCTCTCACGCCGGTCCGCCTCGCGCAAGGACGCGCGGGGACTGGCAGGGCCAGCTTGCTGGTTGACACGGTCCCGGATGGCCCCTATTCTGGTCCCCCGATGGACGAGATGCGGCTGCGCCAGGAGATGTGCTCGATCGGGAGCCGCCTCTACCAGCGGGGGCTGGTGGTGGCGACGGACGGGAACCTGAGCGCGCGCGTCGCCTCCGACGCCCTCCTCGTCACGCCGGCTGGGACCTGCAAGGGGATGATGCTCCCCGAGGAGCTGATCGTCGTCGACCTCGACGGAAACGTGCTCGCCGGCGAGGGAAAGCCCTCCTCGGAGATCCGGATGCACCTCGCCGCGTACCAGGAGCGCCCGGACGTGATGGCCGTTGTCCACGCCCACCCCCCCACCGCGACGGCGTTCACGGTCGCAGGCGTGACGCTCGCCCAGTGCATCATGCCCGAGGTCGTGGTGAGCTTCGGGGCCATCCTGACGGCCCCCTACGCGACGCCGTCGACGGAGGCGATGGGAGACGCCGTCCGCCCGCTCGTGCAGCGCGCCGACGCGGTGCTCCTGGACCTCCACGGCGCGCTGACGCTCGGCCCGACGCTCCTGGAGGCGTTCTACCGGATGGAGCGGGTCGAGTGGGTGGCCCAGGTCACGCTCTCCGCGCGGCAGATCGGCAACGTCCGCGTCCTGCCACAGGACGAAGTTGCGCGGCTGCTCCGGATGCGTGATTCGATGGGGATGCGGGGCCACGTCCCGAGCTGCAACGATTGCGGCGCCTGCGTCCCCTCGCTATGATCCGCCCGTCCCAAGGAGGGTGAGCGGGATGGAATCGCCGCCACGCAAGTTCCACATCCTGAAAGTCCTCTGGCTCCTCGTCCCCGCCGCCTTCGTCCTGCGCTTCGGGTTCCACGAGCAGCACACCTGGATCTTCGTCGCGGCCGCGATCGGCATCATCCCGCTCGCGGGCATGATGGGCCACGCGACCGAGCAGCTCTCTCACCGGGCGGGCCCGACCATCGGGGGGCTGCTGAACGCCACGCTGGGGAACGCGGCGGAGCTGATCATCGCGATCCTGGCCCTGCGAGCGGGGCTCATCGACGTCGTGAAGGCCTCGATCACGGGGTCGATCATCGGCAACATCCTGTTCGTGTTCGGCCTCTCGGCCCTCCTCGGCGGGATCGGGCGCGAGAAGCAGAGGTTCTCGCGCACGGCGGCGGAGCAGGGCGTCGCGATGCTGTTCCTGTCCGTGGCGGGCCTCATGATGCCCGCGATCTACCACTTTGCGGTCCAGATCCACGAGTTGGAGCCGAAGAACGAGGCGCAGATCCTCCAGAAGATGAGCACGGGGATCTCGATCGTGCTCATCATCACGTACGCCGCGGGCCTCTTCTTCTCGCTGAAGACGCACAAGCACCTGTACTTCGAGGAGGAGGACGCCGAGCACAACCAGAAGCTGGAGCCGCTGGGATGGACGATCTTCAAGCTGGTCCTCTCGGCCGTGCTCATCTCGTTCCTCGCCGAGTTCCTGGTGGGCTCCGTGGAGCACACGACGAAGGTCCTGGGATGGACCCCAACGTTCGTTGGCGTGGTCATCATCGCGATCGTCGGAAACGCGGCCGAGCACTCGAGCGCGATCTCGTTTGCGATGAAGGACAACCTGAACCTCTCGCTCACGATCGCTGTGGAATCGAGCAAGCAAGTCGCCCTGTTCGTCGCGCCCGTCCTTGTGCTCCTGAGCCACCTGTTCGGCCAGCCAATGGACCTCAGATTCACCTTCATCGAGGTGGCCGGCATCTGGATCTCCGTCACGACGGTCGGCCTCCTCGCGCTCGACGGGGAGTCGAACTGGATGGAGGGGTTCCAGCTCCTGGCGGTCTACGTCATCCTCGCCGTGGCCTTCTTCTTCGTGTAGGCGTGATTCGCTTCGCGGCCTGTGCCATCGCGATCCTGCTCACCGGGTGCCGCGCGAACGACGCGCCGCGGCCTCCCGACAAGGCCGTCGACCGGGAGCGGATCGGCCGGCTCGTCGTCGAGATGCAGCTCCCCGACCCGGAGCGTGCCGCGGCCGCACGGCGGGAGCTGGCGCTCTGCGGGAAGGAGGCGGCCCCCCGGCTGATCGGCCTGGCCGCATCCGGCTCCCCTGCGGTCGCCGTCCAGGCCCTCGAGGTGCTGGGCGCGATCGGATCTGAGGAGGCGATCGCGCCCATCTGCTCGATCCTCACGACGTCCGCGCACGAGACCGTGCGGCTGGCCGCGGCTGACGCACTCCTGACGTTTGCCTCGCCGATCGCCATCGACCCGATCGGCGCCGCGCTCGCGCGGGAGCGGTGCGCCGACGTCCGTGTGGCGTGCCTCCGTGCCCTTCGGGCGACGCCGGACCTGGCGGCGGGACGAAAGGCCCTGCCGAGCCTCCAGGACCCCGCCGAGATGGTCCGCTCCGCGGCCGTCGACGTTGTCGAGGCGCACCGCCCAGAGGGGGCCGGCGACGCGCTTGCGGCGTCCTGCGCGTGGCTGCCGTCTTCGAGCGCGTGGGGCGAGAAGGAGCGGATCCTGGGGATCCTGGTGGCGTGGAAGGACCCGCAGGCGATGCCGCTTCTCCGCGATGCGCTCTCGAACCCGTTTTCGAGCCCGACGCGCCAGGAGGCCGCCCGCCTGCTGGGGGAACTGGGCGACCCGCGGGCCGTCTCGGCCCTGATCGAGGCGATCGTCGACGCCCGCCCCGAGGTGGCCCTGGCGGCGCACTCTTCGCTGTCGAAATTGACCGGTCGGGAGGACCCCGGTGCCCCGGAGCTGGGCGACGCGAATGGCCGGGGCGCCGTCCGCGACGCATGGAAGAGGTGGATCGAGGAACGGCGGTGACGCCCTGACGGGCGTCACCCCCCCCCCCCCCCCCCGGGGGGGGGCGCCTTGGCCGCGGGAGGGGGCGCGGGTGTCTCCGCCCCCCCCGGGCCGGCGGGGGGGGGGCGCCGGCCGCCGGCGCGC
>Ga0080064_1000875_pt1 | contig 70497 bp, 69 predicted proteins | sample Subgrocontami54m_FD_69260 | JGI IMG/M metagenome (GOLD analysis project Ga0080064, IMG submission 69260) | Subsurface groundwater microbial communities from S. Glens Falls, New York, USA - GMW46 contaminated, 5.4 m (SPADES assembly) (version 2) ...
GTTGATTTTCAAAATCAATCCCTTCAACGATGGGGGTTTTCGCATCTGATGGGAGACTGGTAACAGTATCGACTTTTGCTTGCGTATCTATACGTGCTTTTTCGGGATCAATATTGGAGAGAAATTGGAGAGTAATAACAGATACATTGTCTTGTGAGGTTGAGGTCAAAGTATCCAGACCTTTGACACCAGTCAGCTTGTCTTCAAGGGGTGTTGTAACCAACGATTCAACATCTTGTGGTCCGGCACCCGGTAACGTTGTTATTACATTAACGATAGGGATTTTGATCTCAGGATTTAAGCGTCTTGGAATCGTCATAAACCCTGAAACACCAAGAAGAATAATGCTTATGATAAGAAGTAAAACAAGACGTGTATTTGCGATATATTTTGCATGGAGAGTGTTGAAACTCGCGCTCATTTTTCCGAAGAAATGATGAACGCTTTTTGGAAATGTTAGTGCCTGCGGGAAGCCCGGGGTGGAGACCATCGCCGGCTTGGGGCTTTCCGCCTCCCCCCCCTCCCGGCCGGCTTCGCCGGCCGACCTCCCCCGCAAGGGGGGAGGTGAAGAAGCAATCGCGCCGCTCTTCAGGGTTGCATCCGGCTCGACCTCGGCGGCGTCGATGTCGGCGAACTCCGCCACCCGGCGCGTCAGCGTGGTGAACTCCATCGCTTTGAGGAATGCCACCAGCCGCTTGTAGTCGGGAGCGTGCACCGCGAGATCCGCGAGCGGCACGTCGAGCTTGACCTTGTCGTCCAATGTCACAAGCCGCTTCGACAACCGCGCCTGCTCGGCAAAGTCGATCAGGCTCTGGCGGCGCTTGTCCTGCTTGATCTCGTTCGCGCGGCTGAGCAATGTCTCCAAGTCGCCATATTCGCCGATCAGCTGCGCCGCTGTCTTCACCCCGATGCCCGGCACGCCCGGCACGTTGTCGGAGGAATCGCCGATCAGCGCCTGCACCTCGATCACCTTGTCCGGCGGCACGCCGAATTTCTCGATCACCTCCGGGATGCCGATGCGGCGGTCCTTCATGGTGTCGTACATCACCACGCAGTCGTTGATCAGCTGCATCAGGTCTTTGTCGGAGGCGACGATGGTGGCGGTGGCGCCGGCTTCGCAGGCCTGCCGCACATAGGTGGCGATCAGGTCGTCGGCCTCGAAGCCGCCTTGCTCCAGGCAAGGCAGGTCGAAGGCGCGCACCGCCTCGCGGATGAAGGCGAATTGCGGAATCAGGTCATCCGGTGGATCGGGCCGGTGCGCTTTGTATTTTGGGTAGAGCGTGGTGCGGAAGGTCTTTTCCGATTTGTCGAACACCACGGCGAGATGGGTCGGCCGCTCCTCCGGCTTCATGTCGCGCAGCAGTTTCCACAGCATGTTGCAGAAGCCCAACACCGCGTTGAGCTGCAGCCCGTCGGACTTGCGGGTGAGCGGCGGCAGCGCGTGATAGGCGCGGAAAATGTACGACGAGCCGTCGACCAAAAAGACGTGGTCGCCTTTTTTCGGCGGGCGGGATTGTGGATCTGCTGGCATGGGACGCTGCGAATGTGGGCCGTCCATGACCCATTAGCAACGTCCGGGCGCTGCCGCTACTGCGGCGGGGGAAAAGCTACTGCGCCGGCTGCAACGTTACCTGGCGCTTGGGCGCGAACCAGAAGCGCTCGGGCCGTTCGAACAGGAAGCGCAGGAAGGTTCCGCGCACCGCCCAGAACAGCAGCAGCGCGCCGACAATGCCCGCAAGGGTCACCAGTGCCGACATGGCGCCGACATCGGCGATCCAGCCGGTCTTGAGCAGCAGCGAACGGCTCGCCGCCATGCCGAGGAAGAACGCGAGATAGATGACGATCGAATGCTGGCCGCAATAGCGCAGCGGCCGGAACACGTCGCTGGTGGCCAGCAAGGCGGCGATCGCCACCACCGCAGCGGCGCCGAGGAGCCCGAGCCCGAGCGAGACGAGCGGCAGGCCGGCGAGACCATTGAACACCAGGATGCCGTTGAGAAAGCCCCAGGCGGTCAACCCGGCGAGGGCCGCTTCCGGATGCGCCTGCGCGCTACGCGCCAGCGCGAACAGCCGTGGCGCCAGGATATAGCCGGTATAGAAGTAGACGAAGCGGCTGGCGAATTCGTCGATCACCGTGAAGCCGGTGGCGATCGGCGCGATTTCAAGCGCGGCGCCGGCGAGCCAGATCGCGAGCGGAGGAATACGCGCGCCGTGCGCCAGCTTGGTCACCACGAAGAAGATCGGCAGGAGATAGATGAACCAGAGCGTGCCGAACGGCTCCCAGAACGCTTCGAGATAAAGCCAGCCGAGCCCGAGCACGCCGTGCTGGGGCAGCAGGCCGGGCGCCTTCAGTGCGAATTGCAGGGTCATCCAGAGCAGGTAGAAATAAACGAAATGCACGACCTTGCGGTCGAGATAGGTCCGCCAGTCGCGGTCGATGACCAGCGCCAGGAACAACCCCGAGATCATGAAGAAATCCGGCATCCGGAACGGCCGGGCGAATTCCACCACGGCGCCCAGCCAGCCCGGCTGGCCGGTGGCATGCTCGACGCCAAGCGTCGAATGCATCATCACCACGAGGACGATGCAAAAGCCCTTGGCGTAATCGACCCAGTCGATCCGGTCCCGGCTCGAAACATCCATGCTCATCGCCCGTCCCATTCCGGCATTTGGATGTGTCATATACGGATGAGTCTGTTGCATTCGCCTTTACCCATTCAAAGACAGTGCCAGGGGTCGAATTAGGACGGCGTTAACGGTTATGAACTGGTTGCCACCGCTACCAATCGACGACGCGTTGCCGGAACTGACCGCCGCTTTGCGCGCGCACCAGGCCGCGGTGCTGGTGGCGCCGCCGGGCGCCGGCAAGACCACCCGCGTGCCGCTGGTGTTGGCGCAGGAGCCGTGGGCGGAGCGCAAGAAGATCATCGTGCTGGAGCCGCGGCGGCTCGCGGCCCGCGCCTGCGCCGCGCGCATGGCGGCGACGCTGGGCGAGCCGGTGGGCGAGACCGTCGGCTATCGCGTGCGCTTCGGCTCCAAAGTCTCGCGCGCAACCCGCATCGAAGTGGTGACCGAGGGCGTGTTCACCCGCATGGTGCTCGACGATGCATCGCTCGAGGGCGTCGCCGCGCTGTTGTTCGACGAATTCCACGAGCGCTCGCTCGACGGCGATCTCGGCCTGGCGCTTGCCCGCGACGTGCAGGGCGGGCTGCGCGCGGACCTGAAGATTCTGGTCATGTCGGCGACCATCGACGGCGCGCGGGTGGCGAAGCTGTTGGGCGACGCGCCGGTGATTACCAGCGAAGGACGCGCCTTTGCGGTCGACACCCGCTATCTCGGGCGCGATCCGAGCGTGCCGATCCACCGCGCCGTCACCGACGCGGTGCTGCGGGCGCTGCGCACGGAGCCGGGCTCGGTGTTGATCTTCCTGCCCGGCGCCGGCGAAATCCGCCGCACCGAAAGCCTGCTGCGCGAGCGTATTTCCGATGCCTCGATCGACGTGGCGCCGCTCTATGGCGCGCTCGACGCGGAAATCCAGGATCGCGCCATCGCACCGGCGCCGCCCGGCCGCCGCAAGATCGTGGTCTCCACCTCGATCGCCGAAACATCGCTCACCATCGAGGGCGTGCGGCTGGTGGTGGATTCCGGTCTGTCGCGGGTGCCGCGCTACGAGCCAGATGTCGGATTGACGCGGCTGGAAACCGTGCGCGTCTCGCGCGCGTCCGCCGACCAGCGGCGCGGGCGTGCCGGCCGCACCGAGCCGGGCATCTGCTACCGGCTGTGGGACGAGCCGCAGACGGCCTCGCTGGAGCCCGCGACCAAGCCTGAGATCGCCGCCGCCGATTTATCCGGTTTCGTGCTCGACCTCGCCCATTGGGGCGTCAGCGACCCAGCGTCACTCGATTTCCTCGATCCGCCGCCGCGCGCGGCGCTGGCCGAGGCCAAGGCGCTGCTCGGCGAACTCGGCGCCATCGACCGCGACGGCCGCATCACCGATGAGGGCCGCGGGCTGCGCGCCTTACCGCTGCCGCCGCGGCTCGCCCGCATGGTGCTGCAGGCGGGACGCGGCGGCGAGGGTGAACTCGCGGCCGAGATCGCCGCCATTCTCACCGAGCGCGGTCTCGGCGGTAGCGGGGTCGATCTCGCCCACCGCCTCGACGCCTTCCGGCGCGACCGCTCGCGCCGCGCCCAAGACGTGCGCGCGCTCGCCAAGCGCTGGGCCGACGTCGTTTCCGTGCCTTCGCAAAAACCCGAAAGCGGCGAGCCGTCATCGCCGGGCATTCTGCTGGCGCTCGCTTATCCCGACCGCATTGCCAAGAACCGCGGCGCCAACGGTGGCTTCCTCTTAGCCAACGGACGCGGCGCCAATGTCGATCTGGCCTCGCCGCTGGCGCGCGAGCCATTTCTGGCGGTGGCCGAAGTCACCGGCACGGCCGCGCAGGGGCGCATCGTGCTGGCGGCGGCGATCACGCCGGCGGAGATCGAGGCGCGCTTTGGCGAGCGCATCGAGAGCCGCGACGAAATCGTGTTCGACGATGCGAGTGCGAGCCTGCGGGCGCGCCGGCTACGCCGGCTCGGCGCCATCGTGCTGGCGGAGCAGCCGGGCAAGATCGCGCCCAATGACGAGACCGCGCTGGTGCTGGCGCAAGGCATTGCGCGGCTCGGCATCCAGCGGCTGCCGTGGAGCAAGGCGCTGCGCCAATGGCGCGACCGGGTGATGTTCCTGCGGCGCGCTGAAGGGGAGGAGTGGCCGGACCTGTCGGACACAGCGCTCGCCGAAACGGCAGCCGATTGGCTTGCGCCGGCGCTGGCCGGCAAGACCGCGCGTGCCGACATATCCGGCGAGGCGCTGGCGGAGGCGCTCGCCGCCATGCTGCCATGGGCGCTGCGCCAGCGGCTCGACAGCGAAGCGCCGAGCCATTTCACGGCGCCCTCGGGCTCCTCCGTGCCGATCGACTACCAGGCCGAGGAGGGACCCAAGCTCTCGATCCGGGTGCAGGAATTGTTCGGGCTGGATCGCCATCCGACCACCGCCGGCGGCCGGGTGCCGCTGGTGATCGAATTGCTGTCGCCGGCGCAGCGGCCGGTGCAGGTGACGCGCGACATATCCGGGTTCTGGCGCGGCAGCTATGCCGCGGTGAAAGCCGAGATGAAGGGCCGCTATCCGCGCCACCCCTGGCCGGACGATCCGGCCGCCGCGCCCGCCACGCGGCGCGCCAAGAAGCGCGGCGAATGATTGCAGAGAATTTTACCGATCGGCTTCATATCGCGCTCACCCAGTCATTGAAAATCGTCTGCTTTGCCGCGTGGTATTAGAGTATTTTACCGGCTCCATGCTGTAGAAAGCGCAGGTCACAAAATTGCGGTCGAGCATGCGCCAGATCCTTGTCATTGCCGCCATTGTCGTTGCGCTGGGCGCCCTGTTCGCCCGCTATGCCGACCAACTCGTGGCCTCGCCGTCGCCTCCGGCCGCCACCACCGGCGCGGCGCAGCCGGCGCCTGCCGCCAACTCCCGTAGCGTGGTGCTGAGCAAGGGCGACAACGGCCATTTCCGGACCGAAGCCAGGGTCGATGGCCGGCGCGTCGACTTCGTGGTCGATACCGGCGCCACTCAGATCGCGCTGCGCGAGAGCGATGCCGCGCGGCTCGGCTTTCATCCCACCCCGCGCGACTATTCGATCCGGTTGCACACTGCCAACGGCATCACCCGCGCCGCAGTGGTGCGGCTGCGCATGGTGGAGGTCGGCGGCATCGTGGTGCGCGATCTGCCGGCGCTGATCCAACCCGACGATGCGCTGGGCGTGAACCTGCTCGGCATGTCGTTTTTGTCCCAGGTGCGCTTTACGCACGAGCGCGGCAAGCTCATCCTCGAACAGTAAGCTTCCCCACGCCCGATGCTTGGGATATGTCCTTGACGCTCCGCCGTTGAGGTCCGGATGTTCCCAAAGCCAAAGCCTGCACTGACTCCCAACACCTACGCTTATGAATCCGAGCCGCTGGTGAAGCCGACCGGCTTCCGCGAATACGACGCGCGCTGGCTGTTGGGGGACGAGATCAACCTGATGGGCGTGCAGGCGCTCGGCCTCGGCCTCGGCACGCTGCTGCCCCAACTTGGGGTGAAGCCCGAGATAATCGTCGCCCATGACTTCCGCAGCTATTCCGCCTCGGTCAAGAACTCGCTGGTTTCGGGCCTGCTGGCGGCCGGCTGCAAGGTCCACGACATCGGTCTGGCGGTCACGCCGATGGCTTATTTCGCCCAGTTCGAACTCGACGTGCTCAGCGTCGCGATGGTGACGGCCTCGCACAACGACAACGGTTGGACCGGCGTCAAGATGGGCGCCAACCGCCCGCTCACCTTCGGTCCGGACGAGATGACGCGACTGAAAGACATCGTGCTGAATGCGCGCTTCGACCTGCGCGGCGGCGGGTCGTATCAGTTCCACGAGAATTTTCCGGCGCGCTATATCGCCGATCTCACCAAGCGGCCCACGCTCAAGCGCCGCCTCAAGGTGGTCTGCGCCTGCGGCAATGGCACGGCGGGCGCCTTCTCGCCGCAGGTGCTGGAAGCGATCGGCTGCGAGGTGGTGCCGCTCGATTGCGAGCTCGATCACACCTTTCCGAAATACAATCCCAACACCGAGGACATGAAGATGCTGCATGCGCTCGCCGCCGAGGTGAAGCGCAGCAAGGCGGACGTCGGCCTCGCCTTCGACGGTGATGGCGACCGCTGCGGCGTGGTGGACAACGAGGGCGAGGAGATTTTTGCCGATAAAGTCGGCGTGATGCTGGCGCGCGACATGTCGGCGCAGCACAAGAACGCGGTGTTCGTCGCCGACGTGAAATCCACCGGGCTGTTCATGACCGATCCGGTGCTGCTCAACAACGGCGCCCGCACCGACTATTGGAAGACCGGCCATTCCTACATGAAACGGCGCACCAACGAACTCGGCGCGCTCGCCGGCTTCGAGAAATCCGGCCACTTCTTCTTCAGCAAGCCCTATGGCCGCGGCTACGACGACGGGCTGATTTCGGCGCTGGCGATCTGCGACATGCTCGACCGCAATCCGGGGAAGACCATGGCGGACTTGAAGAACGCGCTGCCCAAGACCTGGGGCTCGCCGACCATGTCGCCGCATTGCGCCGACGAGGTGAAATACCAAGTGGTCGACCGCGTCGTGGCGCATTTCGAACAGGCGAAAGCCAAGGGCGAAAAAGTCGCCGGGCAGCCGATCCGCGATCTGGTCACCGTCAACGGCGTGCGGGTGACGGTCGAGGACGGCACCTGGGGCCTGGCGCGGGCCTCGTCCAACAAGCCGGAACTGGTGGTGGTGGTCGAGAGCCCGGTTTCCGAGGCGCGTATGCGCGACATGTTCAAGGCGATCGACGCCGTGCTGCGCCAACACCCGGAAGTCGGCGAGTACAATCAGACGATCTGAGTGCGGGCGGTTCAGCCGCCGTTCTTGCGCCGGCGCAGTTGCCGCGCCCCGAGTTCGCGATCCTCGGTCATCGGTCAGCGCATTGAACTTCGGCGATACCGTGCCACTCAAAATGCTCTGGAAGAGGCACCGAAGGTGATTATCTTGTGAGTGCCGACGACGTCATTTTTTTGCTTAAGACCCCGAGGGAGATTGTTCGCCGTGATTTTTGACCCCTCTAAGGCGCGAGTTGCGGTTGCGTTGGAGGGTGATCGCATTGACTTAGACGAAGCTTGTTTTTGGTTTGGGACGCACGGCAACATTCGTGTTTGCAACATACACATACCTCCGAACGATAAAACGGTTTTGTTGTCTACAGAATTCGACAAACTAGCGGACGACGGTCAAATCTATAGTTCAGCACATCGCATATTGGACCACATAAACGGACTCTTATTTTTGGATGACGTTCAGCGAAAGCCCATAATCCCGCAAGGTGTTGTTCATCGGCGAGCCGACAATGGAAATTGGGGTGTGACAATTCATCTTGCTGCCGTTCATATTAATGTTCGATCGCGCGTGCGCGTAAGGAGCGGAGCCTCCGAACAACTGGCCCCACCTCGCGCGACCCGGCTTTTGCAGGAGGCTGCTCGCGACGATGTTGTCGCGGAAGTGTTGACCTTTTTGCGGAGCGCGCCTGATTATTTTGAGCTGTATAAGGCGTTTGAACGCATGAAGGCCGATATCGAAGACCGTCTCGGCGGAGGGTCCCCATCGCGCATTGGTTGGCCTGGATCGCGCCGGTTAGCTCACTTCACTCAAAGCGCAACGGTCTACCGCCATGCCCGGCACAAATGGCCCCGCAACTACGACATGACGAAAGCAATGTCACTTCGCGATGCTCGCAAGTTTGTTCGAGAATTAGCAGCTGTTTGGCTTCAATGGAGATACCCCCAATCCTAGTCCCGCAATTCCAGAATTCGAATCCTATCGCCGTCATTCCGGGGCGCGCCGAAGGCGCGAGCCCGGAATCCATAAGCCCAGGCCGTGGTTATGGATTCCGGGCCCGGCGCTTACGCGCCGTCCCGGAATGACGACCCGCTGGATGTGACCGGTTTCATGGAATCGATGGTCTCGTTCTCAATTCCCGCGATCGCCTTGGCAAAATCCCTGGCCGAAAACGGCGCAAGATCGTCGATGCCCTCGCCCACGCCGATGAAATGTACCGGCAGACGGTATTTCGCGGCGATCGCCACCAGGATGCCGCCGCGCGCAGTGCCGTCGAGCTTGGTCATGGCAAGGCCGGTGACGCCGGCGGTCTGCTGAAACACCTCGACCTGCGACAGGGCGTTCTGTCCCACGGTGGCATCGAGCACCAAGAGGACGGCGTGCGGGGCGCTGGCGTCCACCTTCTTCATCACGCGGACGATCTTCTCCAACTCGTCCATCAGCTCCGCTTTGTTCTGCAGGCGGCCGGCGGTGTCCACCAGCAACACGTCAATGCCTTCACCGCGCGCTTCCGTCAGCGCATCGAAGGCCAGGCCGGCCGCGTCGGCGCCCGGCCCGCGCGTGATCACCGTGGCGCCGCTGCGTCCGCCCCAGATGGTGAGCTGATCGATGGCCGCGGCGCGGAAGGTATCGCCCGCCGCCAGCATCACGCTCTTGCCTTGGGCATGGAATTTGGCGGCGAGCTTGCCGATGGTGGTGGTCTTGCCGGAGCCGTTGACGCCGACCACCAGAATGACGAATGGCTTGCCGCCCTTGAGCGCCAGCGGTTTGGCTACAGGCAGGAGAATTTTCTCCACTTCGGCCGCCAGCACCCCCTTCACCTCGTCGGCGGAGATCGCCTTGTCGTAGCGCCCCTCGCCCACGGCCGCCGCAATGCGCCCGGCCACCTCGACCCCGAGATCGGCGCGGATCAGCACCTCCTCAATCTCGTCGATCATGGCGCGGTCGAGCCTGCGCTTGGCGACCAAATCGGTGATGGCGCCGCCGATCGACGATGATGTGCGCTTGAGGCCGCCGGTCAGCCGCTGCCACCAGCTGCCGGCCGGCGCTTCCTGGGTGCTGTCATTTTGGGCGCTGTCATTCATGTTGCCGGCCGTGATAGCGGTTTCGCCATGACACCGGAAGAGATGGTGGCGCGCCTGCTCTACCGCGACGGGCTGATGCTGGTGATCGACAAGCCGGCGGGCTTGGCGGTGCACCGCGGGCCGAAAGGCGGCGAGAGCTTGGAGGACCATTTCGGCGCGCTCAAATTCGGGCTGCCGCGGGCGCCAGCGCTGGCGCATCGGCTCGACCACGACACTTCCGGCTGCCTGGTGCTCGGCCGCCATCGCAAGGCGCTGGCCAGCCTCGGCCGCCTGTTCAAGAACGGCGCGGTCGGCAAGACCTATTGGGCGGTGGTGGATGGCGCCCCGGAGGCAGACGAGGGCCGCATCGATCTGCCGCTCGGCCGACGCGACGCCAGCCGCGGCTGGTGGATGAAGCATGACCCCAATGGCCAGCCGGCGAGCACCACCTGGAAGGTGATGGGGCGGGCACAAATTCCTGTCACCTCCCCCTGGAGGGGGGAGGTCGCCGAGCGCAGCGAGGCGGGAGGGGGTGACGATTCTTCGGCGGCTTCGAGGTTCACGGCTTCACCCCACCCCGGCAGCTTCGCTGCCGACCCTCCCCCTCAATCGAAGTCGGATATATCCGACTTCGATCACCTATTAGTGCCGAACTCGGGTAAACCCGAGTTCGGTTGGGAGGGTAAAACATTCACTTGGCTGGCGCTCGAACCGCTCACCGGCCGCACCCATCAATTGCGCGTGCATTGCGCGGCACAGGGCTGGCCGATCACGGGCGACACGATTTACGGCAACGCGCCGCGCACCGGCGGGCCCGGACTGCAACTGCATGCGCGCGAGGTGGTGGTGCCTCTCTACAAGAACCGCGATCCAATCCGCGTCAGTGCGCCGGCGCCGCTGCACATGCATGAGCGGCTACAGGCTTGCGGCTGGGCAGGTGAGGTTTTTACGCTCGTCGAGTGAGCGTTACGCCGCCAACAGCCGCCGCCCATCGTGATCGGCGATCGCGATGTCCAGAATAACGCCCGGCTTCACCGCCCCTGCGAACCGCACCGGCGTGTAATGCTCGGTGCGGCCGACATTGCCGACCTCCGTGAGCACCTGCCGGCGCGCGCCGATTTCATCATCAAGGTGCCGCCGCAGCACCATTTCGCCCTTGTCGCGCAGGTCTTGCGCACGTTTCTTGACCACGTCGCCGCGCAGCTGCGGCATGCGCGCCGCCGGCGTGCCCGGCCGCGGCGAGAACGGAAAAACGTGTAGATGCGTCAGCCCGCATTCGTCCACCAGATCGAGTGAGCGGGCGAACATGTCCTCTGTCTCGGTCGGGAAGCCGGCGATGGTGTCGCCGCCGAATACCATGTCCGGCCGCAGCCTCCGCACTTGCTCGCAAAACGCAATCGCGTCGGCGCGCAAATGCCGGCGCTTCATGCGCTTGAGAATGAGATCGTCGCCGGCCTGCAATGACAGATGCAGATGCGGCATCAGTCGCGCTTCGTTTGCTAGAGCGTCGAACAGGTCGCGGTCGGCCTCGATCGAATCGATCGACGACAGCCGCAACCGCGGTAGATCGGTGACGTGCTTGAGAAGCTGCTTCACCAGCGCGCCGAGCCGCGGCGCACCCGGCAGGTTGGAGCCGTAGCTGGTGAGATCGACGCCGGTCAGCACCACTTCGCGGGTGCCGTGTGCGACCAGCCTCTGCACCTGCGCCACCACCTCGCCCATCGGCACCGAGCGGGCATTGCCGCGCCCGAACGGAATGACACAGAAAGTGCAGCGGTGGTCGCAGCCGTTCTGCACCTGCACGAAGGCGCGCGTATGGCCTGCGAGGCCGTCGATCAGATGCGGCGCGGTTTCGGCAACCGCCATGATATCGTTGACGGCGACTTTTTCTTCCGCGCCGAGATCGAACGCGGTTCGCGTGTGCTGCCATGCCTCGGCGCTAAGCTTCTCCTCGTTGCCGAGCACGCGATCGACCTCCGGCATGCCGGCGAATGTCTGCGGCTCGATCTGCGCCGCGCAGCCGGTGACCACGATGTGTGCCCGCGGACGCTCGCGCCGCAGCTTGCGGATCGCCTGCCGCGCCTGGCTCACCGCCTCGCCGGTCACCGCGCAGGTATTGATCACCACGGTGTCGGCGAGCCCGGCGGCGCCCGCCTGCCGGCGGATCACCTCGGATTCATAGGTGTTCAGCCGGCAGCCGAAGGTGACGACATCGATGCTCATGGCTCACGCCGCCCCGGTAAACAGCGCCGGATCGAATTTGCCTTCGCGCTCGAACTCCACCGGGCCGGTCATCAGCACGTGATCGTCGCGCTCGCGCCACTCGACCAGCAGGTCGCCGCCGGGCAGCGTCACCGTCACCTTGCGATCGGCGCGCTTGAGCCGCGCCGCCGCCACCGCCACCGCGCAGGCCGCCGAGCCGCAGGCCCGGGTCAGGCCGGCGCCGCGCTCCCAGGTGCGGATCACGATGTGCGCCCGCGACTTTATGTGGGCGAGCGAGATATTGGCGCGTTCCGGAAAGATCGGATGGTTCTCAAGGAGCGGCCCGAACTTGCCGAGATCGTAGGCATCCACGTCGTCGACCCAGAAGATGGCGTGCGGATTGCCCATGCTCACGACCGACGGCGAATGCAGGATCGGCGCGTCGATCGGGCCGATCTGCAGTTCGATGGCCCGGGTGTCGCGGAATTCCTCCGCCAGCGGGATCTCGTTCCAGGCAAAGCGTGGCGCGCCCATGTCCACCGTGAACTGTCCGTCGGCATTCTTCCAGGTGTTGAGAATGCGGCCGCCGACCTCGAACGTCAGCGCGTCCTTGCCGGTCTCCGTGCTGATCAGCGAGGCGACGCAGCGCATGCCGTTGCCGCAGGCGCCCGCTTCCGAGCCGTCATTGTTGTAGATGCGCACCAGCGCGTCGGTGCCGGCTATGCGCGGCTTGTGCAGCGTCATCAGCTGATCGTAGGGCGCGCCGGCGGGCTGGGCGGCGGCGCGCGCCTCGGCGGCGCCGATCGTGCCCGGCTGCGCCCGCAGATCGACCACCACGATCTCGTTGCCGAGACCGTTCATCTTGATGAAAGCATGGTTGGCGAGCGCGCTCATCGGAGGCCTAATAATGCAGCCTTATATGGGCAAATCCGCTGGTTTGACCAGCGGCGCGGCAGTGCGGTTTTCTTGACACTGTGCGCCCCGGCGGCCATAAGCATCGGCTCCGGCGCCTTAGCGTCGGCGAAATCCCAAATGGACTGAAAGAAGCCGGTCCGGACCCCCGAGCACCGGGATCGAACACGAGGACAAGAACGATGTTCGCAGTCATTAAAACCGGCGGCAAGCAATACCGCGTTGCTGCCGACGACGTGCTCCGAATCGAGAAGATCAAGGGCGAGCCGGGCGAGATCGTCCAGCTCGGCGAGGTGCTGGTGGTGGGCGGCGACAACATCCAGCTCGGCCTGCCCACCGTCGCCGGCGCATCGGTGGCCGCCGAGGTGCTGGATCAAGGGCGCGGCGACAAGGTAATCGCCTTCAAGAAGCGCCGCCGCAAGAATTCGCGCCGCAAGCGCGGGCACCGGCAGGAATTCACCCTGCTGCGCATTACCGAGATTCTGACCGATGGGCAGAAGCCGACCAAGGGGGCGCGGCCGAAGCATCAGCCCAAGCCGAAGCCTGAGGTCACGGAGACCGACGCGGACGACGATGCCGAGGATACCGCCCAGCCCAAATCCAAGGCCAAGCCGGGCAAGGGCAAGAGCTCGGGCAAGGGCGCGGCCAAGGCCGAACCGGCCAAGAAGCCGGCCAAGGCGGCGGCCAAAAAGCCCGACAAATCCAAGGGCAAGAAGAAATAACCTTCACCTCCCCCGCTTGCAGGGGAGGGAGAAAGAAGCCGTCACGTAGGCGAAAACGGTGATGATTTCGTCACAAAGATGCATTACATAGCGGGCTGACAAGGACGTAAGACGATGGCTCACAAGAAGGCAGGCGGCTCCTCCCGCAACGGGCGCGACTCCCACAGTCAGCGGCTCGGGATCAAGATTTTCGGCGGCGAGCAGGTGCTCGCCGGCAACATTCTCGCGCGCCAGCGCGGCACCAAGTGGCATCCCGGCCGCAATGTCGGGCTTGGCAAGGACCACACGCTGTTCGCGCTCTGTAACGGCCATGTGCAGTACCAGACCAAGGCCAAGGGCCGCGTATTCGTATCGGTTAATCCGATGACGGAGGCTGCGGCCGAATAGACGGCGGAAACCATTCTAAATCCGCCGGCATCCATCGAACCGGCGGAACCATACGGGTTCTTTTGAGGGGAGACGGGATGCCGGCTCCCCTCTTTGCTTGAGGAGCCCGTGCGATGACCCTGCTGGAAGCCACCGCGACGCAAGCGGTCCGCAACACAAGCGCGCCAGCGCTGCAGACCGCGCGTTTGGTCTTGCGCGCGCCGCGGGCCGATGATGCGTCGCCGATCGTAGTGTTGGCGAACGACCTGCGCGTGGCGGCAATGACCGCACGCCTGCCGCATCCTTACAGCGAAGCGGATGCGGAACAGTTCATCGCCAAAGCCGGTGCCAGCACGTTCACGGTCACGCTTGCGGGCGGCCCGCCGATCGGCGTGTGCGGCATCGACTGGTCGCGCGGCGAGCGCCCCGAACTCGGCTATTGGTTCGGCGCGCCCTATTGGGGCCACGGCTATGCCACCGAGGCCGCGCGCGCGGTGATCGATCACGCCTTCGACGAGCCGGCGGTGGAAGCGCTGGTGGCCGGCGCGCGGGTAAGCAACCCCGCGTCACGCCGCGTGCTGGAGAAATGCGGCTTCCAATGGACCGGCGTCGAGCTGCGCCGCATCCGTGCTATCGCCTCGTCCGCGCCGGTCGATCGCTTCCGCCTCGACCGCGGGCTGTGGGCCTCGCTCAAGAGCTGGGGCGCCGTGCAGCGGGTGGCGTGAGCCATTCCTGCGGGTAGACTGGCGCTTTCTGTCTGGCGGAGAGTCTGTCATGCCCGCGCCGTTTTCCATTCTTGGCATCGACCACATCGTGCTGCGCGCCGCCGACCCGGACGCGCTCGAGCGCTTCTACGTCGAGGCACTGGGCTGCACCCTGGAGAAGCGGCAGGACAAGCTCACGCAATTGCGCGCCGGCGGCGCGCTGATCGATATCGTGCCTGCCGACGAGGCCGGACCGGCGGGCGGTGCCTCGCGCAGCGGCGGCGCCAATCTCGATCATCTGTGCCTGCGGATCGCCCCGTTCGACCATGCCGCCATCGCCAGACATCTGGCGGCGCACGGCGTCGAATGCGGCCCGGAGAAATCGCGCTATGGCGCCGAGGGCCGCGGGCCCTCGCTCTACATCACCGATCCGGAAGGCAACGGCGTCGAGCTGAAGGGGGCGGTGCCGGGTTGACGTTTGTATAGGCAAATGCCTATATACGGAATGCCGATGGACGCGGACGGCTTCGATTGGGATGCTGGCAATCGCGACAAATGTCAGAAGCACGGTGTCGCGCGAGCGGAAATTGAGGCGCTGCTTTTGGCTCGCCCGAGGATAGCCCTGATCTGAAGCATTCTGGATCGGAAGAAAGATACATCGCAGTTGGCAGAAATGCCCGTGGCCGGCCGATGTTCGTGGCTTTCACGATCCGTGTGAAGAATGGGCGCCGTCTCGTCCGGCCGCTCAGTGCGCTGCACAAGAAGGAGATCAAAGGCTATGAAGCGGAAAGTTCCTCGATTTAAAACCGACGAAGACGCTGAAGCGTTCCTCGAGCAGGATCTATCCGACCTCGACTTCTCCCAGTTCAAGCCGATGCATTTCGAAATTCGTCCAAAGGAGAAATCGATCAATCTTCGGATTTCCGAAGGGCTGCTGGACGTGGTCAGGAAAAAGGCGAAACGCCAGGGCGTTCCGTACCAGCGCTATATCCGGCAGGCGCTTGAACGGGCAGTGACGGAACCGAGGGCTCCGCAGGGACGCCGCCGCTCATCCGGCTCGTAATGTCCCTATATATGACATCATGAAATTCCTCGACGAAGCCAAGGTCTATATCCGCTCGGGCGACGGCGGTAACGGCTGCGTGTCGTTCCGGCGCGAAAAATTCATCGAGTTCGGCGGGCCGAACGGCGGCGACGGCGGCAAGGGCGGCGACGTGATCGTGCAGGCGGTCGACGGCCTCAATACCCTGATCGATTATCGCTATCAGCAGCACTTCAAGGCCAAGAACGGCCGCGGCGGCATGGGCAAGGACCGCCATGGCGCGGGCGGCGCCGACATCGTGCTGAAGGTCCCGTCCGGCACCCAGATCTATGAGGAGGACGGCGCGACGCTGCTTGCTGACCTCGCCAAAGTCGGTGAGCGCGTGGTGCTGGCGAAAGGCGGCAATGGCGGTTTCGGCAATGCGCGTTTCAAGTCTTCCACCAATCGTGCGCCGCGCAACGCCAATCCCGGCCATCCGGGCGAGGAGCGCACCATCCGCCTGCGGCTGAAACTGATTGCCGATGCCGGCGTCGTCGGCCTGCCCAATGCCGGCAAGTCCACCTTCCTCGCCGCGGTGAGCGCGGCTAAGCCAAAAATCGCCGACTATCCGTTCACCACGCTGCATCCGCAGCTCGGCGTCGTGTCTTTGGACGGGCGGGAATTCGTGCTGGCCGACATTCCCGGCCTGATCGAAGGCGCACACGAGGGCGCCGGGCTCGGCGATCGCTTCCTCGGCCATATCGAGCGCTGCCGGGTGCTGCTGCATCTGGTCGACGGCACCGGCGAGCATGCCGGCGAGGCCTACAAGACCGTGCGCGCCGAGCTGAACGCCTACGGCGAGGGATTGACCGAAAAGCCGGAGATCGTTGCGCTCAACAAGGCCGACGCGATCACGCCCGAGCAATTGAAGGAGCAGGTCGCGCGGCTCAAACGCGTGGCCAAGACCACTCCGCTGGTGATTTCCGCGGCGACCGGCGACGGCGTGCCGGATATCCTGCGCGCCGTGTTGAAGATCATCGACGGCGCCAAGACAGTAAGCGGCGAAGCACCATGCGCCGACGCGCCGGCGTGGCAGCCGTGATCGCTCCAGGCGTCATCATTCGCGAAAGCGGATGACCCAGTGATCCGTGCCGTCGGTGTCGACCGGATGCCCCGCTTTCGCGGGGCATGACATCTTTGCTACACAACCCGCGCCGCGCAGCTTTGTTCGGCGCCGGAGCCTCGCATGTCCCGCCAAGCCCCTGTCCTCGCCGACTTCCGCCGCATCGTGGTGAAGGTCGGCTCATCGCTCCTGGTGGATGCCGCCGCCGGGCGCGTAAAAGAGGATTGGCTTGCCTCGTTGGCGCAGGACATCGCCGGGCTGCATGGCGACAAGCGCGACGTGCTGGTGGTGTCCTCAGGCGCGATCGCGCTCGGCCGCGCGGTGCTGCGGCTGCCCAAGGGGCCGCTCAAGCTCGAGGACAGCCAGGCCGCCGCCGCGGTCGGCCAGATCGCGCTGGCGCGCACCTGGTCGGAAGCGCTGTCGCGCCACGGCATTACCGCGGGCCAAGTTTTGGTGACGCTGGGCGACACCGAAGAGCGGCGGCGCTATCTCAATGCCCGCTCCACCATCGAGCGGCTGCTGGAATGGCGAAGCGTTCCCGTGATCAACGAGAACGACACCGTCGCCACCAATGAGATCCGCTATGGCGACAACGACCGGCTGGCTGCGCGCGTCGCCACCATGGCAAGCGCCGACCTGTTGGTGCTGCTGTCCGACATCGACGGCCTCTATGACGCCCCGCCCGGCGCCAACAAGGATGCGAAGCTCGTTGCGCTGGTGGAGCGCATCACGCCCGCCATCGAAGCCATGGCCGGCGCCGCCGGGTCCGAGCTCTCGCGCGGCGGCATGCAGACCAAGATCGAGGCCGGCAAGATCGCGACCCAGGGCGGCACCCATATGGTGATCGCTTCAGGCCGCATCGCCCATCCGCTCAAGGCGATTGCCGAGGGCGCGCGCTGCACCTGGTTCCTGACGCCGGCCAATCCGGTTGCCGCGCGCAAGAAATGGATCGCGGGCTCGCTTGAAACCAAGGGCACGCTCACGATCGACGCCGGCGCGGTCACGGCTTTGCAAAGCGGCAAGAGCCTGTTGCCGGCCGGCATCATCCGGGTCGAGGGTTCGTTCGCGCGTGGCGACGCGGTTGTGATCCGCGGGCCCGACGGCGCCGAGATCGGCCGCGGCCTGGTCGCCTATGATGTCGACGACGCCGAGAAGATCAAAGGCCGTTCGTCGGCCGACATTCTCTCGATCCTGGGATTCGAGGGCCGCGCCGCCATGGTTCACCGGGACGATCTGGTGGTGGAGCGCGCGTGAGCAGCGGGGGCGCTTGAAGCGCCGGGTGTCGTCGAGCGCGGCACGGACGCCCGGTTCCTTCGGGACAGCCGTTTTTCGAGAACGCAGGCCGGCACAAAGACGAAAGAAAAAGAAGACCCCGGCACCGGTGGTGCCAGGGTCTTTCGCCGGATGGGTGAGGGGTTGGGGGGCTGGGGGGCACGCCACCCGGCGCTTGGTAATAAGCGTCGAACCGTTGCGCAGTTCCTGGGCGGTTAAAAATTATTTTCGAGTGGTTCGGCCCTGTCGCCGGCGGCCGGCCAGACGAGCCCGCGACCCGCTGCGTTCCGCCAGATCGGTCGGCAATTCGACCTGCCGACCATCGGGAAATTCCAGATAACGCAGATGGATATGGCCGGCGCGGCCTTCCACGACATAGCGTGTTCCGACCGGGAACCGGCTGGGTAGGCCGCGGCTGGCTTGGGAACTCATGAGAACCTCCCTCGGATAGGAATACCCTTGCCCGATCCAATGCCACACGATCGGGCGGGTTCCACGGTAACCGGCTGACCCCCGTTATTTCCTGTGAGTTGCTGTGGATAAGCGGCGGGAGCTAAAGCATGACCCCGAAAAGTGGACACCGGTTTTCGGAAAATATCATGCTCAAACAAGAAGCTAGAGCGTGATGGCGATTCAATCTGAAGCCATCACGCTCTAGCCGCCGAAGCTGTTTTTCTCGGCCAAAGCCTTCAGCGAGGTCTCCGGCCGGGCGCCCAGATGCTGGATCACCTCGGCCGCCGCCAGCACCCCAAGCCGCGCCGAGGCGCGGTGATCGGCGCCGCGCGACAGCCCGACCAGAAATCCGGCGGCAAACAGGTCGCCGGCGCCGGTGGCATCGACCACCCGCGCGACCGGCAGCGCCGGCACCGCCTCGGCCTGTTCGCGCGTCACCACCAGGCAGCCCTGCTCGCTGCGGGTGATTACCGCCAGGCGCACATCGTTGCGCAGCGCGCTCACCGCGGCATTGAAATCGGCGGTCTCGTAGAGGCTGTGCAACTCGCGCTCATTGGCGAAGACGAGGTCGACGGTGCCGGTGCGAATGAGATCGAGGAATTCCGCGCGGTAGCGGTCGACGCAGAACGCATCCGACAGCGTCAACGCCACCTGGCGGCCGGCGCCATGGGCGATCTTGGCCGCCTTCAGGAACGCCTGTTTGGCCTGCGGCGGGTCCCACAGATAGCCTTCGAGATAGGTGATGCCGGCGCCGGCGATGGCATCGGGATCGATGTCGTTCGGCTGCAAATCCTGTGCGGCGCCGAGAAACGTATTCATGGTGCGCTCGCCGTCGGGCGTCACCAGCACATAGCAGCGTGCTGTCGAGGGTCCGTCCGAGGCCGGCGGCGTGTCGAAGGCGACACCGGCGGCGCGGATGTCGCGGGCGAAGGCGCGGCCGAGTTCGTCGTCTTTGACTTTGCCGACAAAGGCCGCGCGCGCGCCCAGGCTGGCGACCCCGACCACGGTGTTGGCTGCCGAGCCGCCGGAAATCTCCACCACCTGTCCCATGGCGTCATAGACCGCCTGCGCCCGCGGCTCGTCGATCAGCTGCATCGTGCCCTTGCGCATGCCTTGGGCGACCAGGAAGTCGTCCTCGGTGCGGGCGATCACGTCGACAATCGCGTTGCCGATGCCGAGAACGTCGGTGCGGGGTGCTGGCATGGATACTCGGTGGGCTGTAACGGCGAGCACTATAACCGCCGATCCGGCGGAGGCAATGCGCGGCGGCACCTTGCGCCGCGCGGGCGCATCGTGGCATGGGACCCGCGCAGCGAAGGAGTGCCGCAATGGCGTTCAAGCAGCGGGTTTTGTCGGGCGTGCAGCCGACCGGTAACCTGCATCTCGGCAATTATCTCGGCGCCATCGTCAATTTCGTGGCGCTACAGCAGCGCTACGACTGCCTCTATTGCGTGGTCGATCTGCACGCCATCACGGTCTGGCAGGATCCCGCCGAATTGCCGCGCGCCACCCGCGAAGTGACGGCCGCGTTCATCGCCTGCGGCATCGATCCCAAGCAGCACATCGTGTTCAATCAGAGCCAGGTGCCGGAGCACGCCGAGCTCGCCTGGATCTTCAATTGCGTCGCCCGCCTCGGCTGGCTCAACCGCATGACCCAGTTCAAGGAGAAGGCCGGCAAGGACCGCGAGAATGCGTCGGTCGGCCTCTACGCCTATCCGACCCTGATGGCGGCCGACATTCTGATCTACCGCGCCACCCTTGTTCCGGTCGGCGACGACCAGAAGCAGCATCTGGAACTGGCGCGCGACATCGCGCAGAAATTCAACAACGACTTCGGCGCCTCGATCCGCTCGCACGGTTTCGGCGATGCATTCTTTCCGCAGCCGGAACCGCTGATCACCGGCCCCGCCACCCGCGTCATGTCGCTGCGCGACGGCACCAAGAAAATGTCGAAGTCGGATGCGTCCGATTATTCACGCATCAACCTCACCGACGACGCCGAAGCCATTGCGCAGAAGATCCGCAAGGCCAAGACCGATCCGGAGCCGCTGCCGAGCGAGGAGCCCGGCCTCGCGAACCGTCCCGAGGCGGATAACCTGGTCGGGATCTACGCGGCGCTGGCAGACAGGACCAAGGCACAGGTGCTGGCGGAATTCGGCGGCGGACAGTTCTCCACCTTCAAGACCGCGCTCGCCGATCTTGCGGTCGCCAAACTCGGCCCGATCGGCGCCGAGATGCAGAAACTGCTCGCCGACCCCGCTCATATCGACGCGGTGCTGGCCGACGGCTCCGCCCGCGCGCAGCTGCTCGCCGCCGAAACCATGAAAGCGGTCAAGGACATCGTCGGCTTCGTGCGGCGCTGATGCGCTCCAACAGGAGCCGCCGAAGCAGGCTGGTTGTCATCGTCGTCCCGCAATCTTAAGATGTAACACTTGTTACGATCTCTTTCGGTTGCAAAGGGGGCAGACCATGCCAGCCAAAATCGTCGATTTGTCAGCTCGCTCCGAAATTATCCGCGACGAGCCGTTCGACCTTCACTTCTGGGAGTGCAAGCCAAAAGAATATTTGGAGTATCTCAAAGATCCGTACGGGTTCTTGAAAGCCATGGGCGTCAAGCTCCACAAGGGATGTCGAATCGAAACCACGATAGAGAACCACGACTGGCTCAGCGAAAAAACCGGTGGGCTCAGTCGCGACAACGGCACGATCATCTGCAATGTCGGAGGTGGAAACGTTGCCGTCGCGCGTGATATTTATCGGGTGATCAGCTACGGGCATACCCACGAGTCGATCGGTAAGTTTAAGAAAAACCTGCTACATAAGCCAACCGAGCAGGAACGCAAAGGCAAGCGGTCCTGAAGGTCGAGCGTTTCGCCGAAAACTCCGACGGCCGTCGCTTGTCGTCGCACGGGTGGGCGTGGCACCATTCGCCGGTGCGATGTCTTTCATGCGTGAACAGACAGGAGCTTAGCGAGCGATGAGCCGTAAGCGCCGCAGCTACGAAGCCGGGCACGCGCCAAAATTCCTGGTGGTGATCGACGACACGCCGGAATGCGACCGCGCGGTCTATTTCGCCGCCCGCCGCGCGTTGCGCACCGGCACCAGCGTGGTGATGTTGCGGGTGATCGAAACCCATGACCGCAACCAGCAATGGCTCGGCGTCGCCGACATCATGCGCGCGGAAGCTCATGAGGAAGCCAATGCGGTGCTCGATCGCTCCGCCGCGCGTATCAGCAGCATCACCGGCGTCACGCCGGAGCGGGTGATCCGCGAGGGCGAGAAGGCGCAGGAAATGCTCAGCCTGATCGACGAGGACGAGGACATCGCCGTTCTCATCCTCGCCGCCGGCACCGGCAAGGAGGGCCCCGGTCCGCTGGTCGCCAGCCTTGCCAAGAGCGCGGGCACTTTCCCGATTCCGGTCGCCGTCGTGCCGGGCCACCTGAGCGACGAGGACCTGGACAGCATGTCGTGAGGCCGGGAGAGCCGTTCTTTACCGTCCGGCATGGCTTGCCAGCCTTGAACTTCCCCCTGCCGCCGCCACCTATTACAATGAGCCCTGATCCGGTTTGCGCGGGTCTTGACCCCGCGTAACGCAAGGAGCGCACAATGTTCATTCAGACCGAGCCCACGCCGAACCCGGCGACGCTTAAATTCCTGCCGGGGCGACCCGTTCTCGCGCACGGCACCCTCGACATGCGCGACAAGGCGGCGGCGGCGCAATCGCCGCTGGCCGAGCGACTGTTCGGCATTGAAGGCGTCGGCGGCGTGTTCTTCGGCTCCGATTTTATTTCGGTGACCAAGAGCGACGGTGAATGGCAGCAGCTCAAGCCGGCGATCCTCGGCGCCATCATGGAGCATTTCATGTCGGACGCCCCGGTGGTGCGCGCCGACGAAGCCGGCGCTCCGGCGGCCAGTGACGAGTTCTTCGACGCCAAGGACACCGACACCGTCACCACCATCAAGGAGCTGATCGAGACCCGGGTGCGCCCGGCGGTGGCCAATGACGGCGGCGACATCACCTTCCGCGGATTCCGCGATGGCGTAGTCTATCTGGACATGAAGGGCGCCTGCGCCGGCTGCCCGTCGTCCACCGCCACCCTGCGCCACGGCATCCAGAACTTGCTGCGCCACTACGTCCCCGACGTGGTCGAAGTCCGCCCGATGTAATAGACTTACGGCCGGGTTTCGTCATGCCCGCGCTCGTCATCGGAAGTCGGGTCTACCCGACTTCCGTCGGTTCAAACATGCAGAACTCGGGCAAGCCCGAGTTCTGATGGCATCCACGTCTTGAGCCTCGCGACAGCGAAGACGTGGATGGCCGGGTCTCCAGGCGCGAAGACGGCGCTTCGCGCCTTACGCCCGGCCATGACGAATGGGGATTGACCGAACGTCATGCGCGTCCTTGCCATCGACACTGCTCTCGCCGGCTGCTCGGTCGCCGTGCTCGACACCGCGCGCGGCGCCGTGATCGCGAGCCAGACGCTCACGATGAATCGCGGCCACGCCGAAGCGGTGATGCCGATGATCGCCCGCGTGATGGACCAGGCGATGATCGAATTTTCCCAACTCGACCGCATCGCGGTGACCACCGGCCCCGGCAGCTTCACCGGACTGCGGGTCGGCATTTCAGCGGCACGCGGCATCGCACTGGGCGCGAGGAAACCGGCGATCGGCCTCACCACCCTGGCCGGCTTCGCCGCGCCTCATATCGCAGGCGACGATGCCTCAACGGTGGTTGCGGTGATCGATGCCCGCCACGATCATGTCTACCTGCAAATCTTCGGCGCTCGCGGGCGTACACTGGTGGCGCCGCGGATCGCGCCGTTGCGCGAGGCGCTGCGCGCGGCCATGGCGGAGCCGGCGCGCATCGTCGGCTCAGCCGCCGAACTGCTCGCGGCCGCCTGGCCGAAAAGCCAACCGCCTCCGGTCCTGATCGATCAACGCAATGCCCCCGATATCGAGTGGATCGCCCGGCTCGGCGCCGCGGCGGCGGACGGCCACGGTCCGCCGAAGCCGCTTTACCTGCGCGCGCCCGATGCGCAGCCGCAGGACGCCGCCCGGCTGCCGCGCCGATGATCGGGCTCCTCGCCCGTCTGCTCGCGAGCGGCGACACCGCGCTGTCGGAAGCGCAACCCCGCGACGCCGCAGCGATCGCCAAGCTGCACGGCACGTCGTTCCATCGCGGCTGGAGCGACGGCGAGATCGAAGCCCTGTTGCGCGACCACGACGTGGTGGCACAGCGCGCGACGGCGGGCCGCAGCCTGGTCGGATTCATCCTGTCGCGGATTGTGGCGGGCGAAGCGGAGATTTTGTCGGTGGCAGTCGCGGCAGCGCGGCGGCGCAAGGGTCTGGCGCGGCGGCTGCTCGAACTGCATTTGCGCAGGCTCGCCGGGCGCGGCGCGCAGGCAGTGTTTCTCGAGGTCGGCGAGGACAATGTCGCGGCGCGCCGGCTCTATACGCGCGCCGGCTTCCGCGAGGTCGGCCGCCGCGGAGGCTATTACGATGGCCCGTCCGGCAGGCGCGCCGCCGCTCTGGTGCTGCGGCGCGATCTGGTGTGACCGACAGCGGATGGATTGGGACCGCCCGCCGTGATATCTGGACCTGACGGAGTACGGGCTGTGACCGCGTTGACGCCGAAGGACATCGAAGCGCTCTGCGCCGCCAAGGGCATGCGCATGACCGAGCAGCGCCGCGTGATCGCGCGCGTGCTGGCGGGGTCGGACGATCATCCCGACGTCGAGGAATTGTATCGGCGCTGCGCCGCGATCGACGCCCACATTTCGATCTCAACCGTCTATCGCACCGTGAAATTGTTCGAGGACGCCGGGATCATCGAGCGCCATGAATTCCGCGACGGGCGCGCCCGCTATGAGCAGATGCCGGAATCGCACCACGACCATCTGATCAATCTGCGCACCGGCGAGGTGATCGAGTTCCAGTCCGAGGAGATCGAGCGCCTGCAGGCCGAGGTGGCGCGCAAGCTCGGTTACCGGCTGGTCGATCACCGGCTGGAACTCTATGCGCTGCCGCTCGACGACAAGCCCCGGCGGTAACCTTTCCTTTTGCGGCAAAAGCGGCTAAGACATGGGCGTTGCGGTACAGCACCCTCGCAAGCGAAATCGTCAATTGGCGTAATGGTTTAGACCAACGCCCCGGCGCAAGGCCGGGCACCGGCCCGATGGCATGAGCGCGACGCGCAAAGTCCATATCAAGTCCTATGGCTGTCAGATGAACGTCTACGATTCCCATCGTATGGCGGACATGCTGGCGCCCGAAGGATTTGCGGAAACCGCGCTGCCCGAAGACGCCGACCTGATCATTCTCAACACCTGCCACATCCGCGAGAAGGCGGCCGATAAGGTCTATTCCGAGCTCGGCCGCATCCGGGAGATCAAACAGGCGGCAGCGGCCGACGGACGTGCAGTGACGGTCGCGGTCGCCGGCTGCGTAGCGCAAGCCGAAGGCTCCGAAATCATCCGCCGCGAACCCACCGTCGACCTCGTGGTCGGACCGCAGAACTATCATCGACTGCCCGATCTGCTCGCCCGCGCGGCGCGCGATGGCGCGGTGGTGGACACGGAATTTCCGGTCGAGGACAAATTCGACATTCTGCAAGCGCCGAGCCGCGAGGCCACACGCGCGCGCGGCGTCTCGGCTTTTGTCACCGTGCAGGAGGGCTGCGACAAGTTCTGCACGTTCTGCGTGGTGCCCTATACCCGTGGCGCCGAAGTGTCGCGCCCGGCGGCCAAGATCGTCGCCGAGGTGGAGCGCCTGGCCGATGCCGGCGTGCGCGAAGTCACGCTGATCGGGCAGAACGTCAACGCCTATCACGGCATTGGTCCGGACGGACGGGACTGGACGCTCGGCCGGCTGTTGCATCGCATCGCCGCGGTGCCGGGCATTGCGCGGCTGCGCTACACCACCAGCCATCCCTGCGATCTAGAGGACAGCCTGATCGCGGCGCACCGCGAGCTGCCGAGCCTGATGCCGCAACTGCATCTGCCGGTGCAGTCCGGATCGGATCGCGTGCTGGCCGCCATGAACCGGCGTCACACCCGCGCCGATTATCTGTCCGCCGTCGCGCGCCTGCGCGCCGCGCAGCCGGCGCTCGCCTTTTCCTCCGACTTCATTGTCGGATTTCCCGGCGAGCGCGACGATGATTTCGCCGCCACGCTGTCCTTGATCGAGCAGGTCGGCTTTGCCGGCGCCTTCTCGTTCAAATATTCGCCGCGGCCGGGTACGCCGGCGGCCGAGATGGCGGATCAGGTTCCCGAGACCGTCAAGACGGAACGGCTGCACCGCCTGCAACGCCTGATCGACCGACAGCAGGCCGCCTTCAACCAAAGCTGCCGCGGGGAAACCTTCGACATTCTGTTCGAGCGGCAGGGCCGCCATCCTGGCCAGTTGGTCGGCCGCTCCCCATATCTGCAGCCGGTGCACGTACAAGCCGGCCCACATCTGATCGGGGAGATCTGCACAGTGACCATCAGCGAGGTCGAAGCCTACAGCCTGTTCGGCGCATTCGCGGCGGCGCCGGCGCGGGCAAACGAGCCCATGCTGGCGGAAGCGGGAGGCTAGAGCCGTTGCGCGCGTCACGCTCGGACACCGAAGCGGTCCTTCCCTCGGCGGATGCCGCGGGAGACGGCAACGCCAGCCAAGCGGTGCTGGCTTTCGACGACAATCGGCTGGCATCGCTGCTGTTCGGACAATACGGGCAGAATCTCGCGTTGATCGAGCGCCGCCTCGGCGTGGTGGCAGACCAGCGCGGCAACCAGGTCACGTTGGAAGGATCGCGCGATGGCTGCGAACAGGCGCGCCGCGTTCTTGAAGGGCTCTACGAGCAGATCAAGCGCGGCGATGAACTGGTGTCCGGCGACGTCGAGGGCGCCATTCGCCTCGCCATCGCGCAAGGCTCGCTGTTCGACTACGATCCGGCGACCGCGCGGCAGAATTTCGAGGAGATCAATCTGCGCAAACGCCCGGTGCGCGCCCGCACTGCCGGGCAGGATGCCTATATCCGCGCGTTGCGCCGCCACGCCCTGGTGTTCGGCACCGGCGTCGCCGGCACCGGCAAGACTTGGCTGGCGGTGGCGCATGCGGTGCAATTGTTCGAGCGCAAGGAGGTCGACCGCATCATCCTGTCGCGCCCGGCGGTCGAGGCCGGCGAACGGCTCGGCTTCCTGCCCGGCGACATGCGCGAAAAGGTCGACCCTTACCTGCGCCCGATCTACGACGCGCTCTACGATCTGATGGACACCCGCATCGTCGAACGCGCGCTACAGACCGGCGAGATCGAAATCGCACCGCTCGCCTTCATGCGCGGCCGCACGCTGGCCAACGCCGTGGTCATTCTCGACGAGGCGCAGAACACCAGCTCGATGCAGATGAAGATGTTTCTCACCCGGCTTGGCGAGAACAGCCGCATGATCGTGACCGGGGATCCCACCCAAGTCGATCTGCCGCCCGGGCAGAAATCCGGGCTCGCTGAAGCGGTGCGGCTGCTCGAACAGGTTGACGGCATCGGCCATGTGGTGTTCGGCGCCGAGGACGTGATCCGGCATGAACTGGTGGCGCGCATTGTCGAGGCCTACGACCAGGCGGCGGTCAAGGCGCGCGTGCGCGAGGCCAAGGAATGAGTCTCCTTGCCGTTACCTCCCCCGCACGCGGGGAAGGGAAATGAGCAGGCGGCCGCGGGCAATGTCCGCTTCGTCACGCCGGCGGAAAGCGGAGCCTGCCATCGATATTGTGGTCGCCTCGCAACTCTGGAAGGCGCAGCCGCGCGCGCAGGCCACCGTGCGCCGCGCGATCGCGGCTGCCGCCGCCATGGCGTCAACAGGCGGTGGCGAGCTTGCTATCGTGCTGACCGATGATTCGGCAATGCGAGCACTCAATCGCCGCTGGCGCGGCAAGGACCGGCCGACCAATGTGCTGTCGTTTCCAGCCGTGGCGCCGCGCCGGGACCGCGGCGCGCCGCGCTTGCTCGGTGACATCGTGATCGCCTACCAGACGACGGCGCGCGAGGCGGCGGCCGAGCGCAAGCCGTTCTTGCATCACCTCTCGCATCTGGCGGTACATGGATATCTGCACCTGCTCGGCTACGATCATGAGGCCGACAAAGCGGCCGCCGCCATGGAGGGATTGGAAACCAAGGCGCTGGCGCGCCTGCGCCTGCCCGATCCCTATATGATGGGCGATGCCAAGGTCTGATCCTCGACGCCATGCCAGATCGCGACCCTCCCAGTTCCAGCCCGCCGGCCGCCGCCGGAGAAACCCGCAATCTGCCGGTGCCGGTACCGCGGCCGAGTGACCTAGCGCGCGACAGCGGCGACAGCTGGATCGGCCGCGCGCTACGCGCCTTGTTCGGCTGGAAAGCCGGATCGATCCGCGCCGATCTCGAGGGCGTGCTCGGCGCCGGCGCAGGCGAGAGCGGCTTCTCCGCCAAAGAAAGCGCGATGCTGCAGAACATCCTCGGCCTGCGCGAGCGGCGGGTCGCCGATGTCATGATTCCCCGCGCCGACATCATCGCGGTGCAACAAGACATTACGCTCGGCGAATTGATGAAAGTGTTCGAGAGCGCCGGGCATTCGCGGCTCGTCGTCTATGACGAGACGCTCGACGATGCCATGGGCATGGTGCACATACGCGATCTGGTGGCATTCATGGCGGCGCGCGCCACCGCCAGCGCCCAGACCCATCGCCGGCGCAAGAAGCCCTTGCCGGCCGGCCTCGACCTCAAGGCGATCGATCTGTCGATGCCGCTGGTGACCGCCAAGCTGATCCGCACCATGCTGTTCGTGCCGCCCTCGATGCCGGCAATCGATTTGCTTGCCAAGATGCAGGCCACCCGCATTCATCTCGCGCTGGTGGTCGACGAATATGGCGGCGCCGACGGGGTGGTCTCGATGGAGGACATCGTCGAGCAGATCGTGGGCGACATCGGCGACGAACATGACGAGGACATCGCGCCGGACGTGGTCCGCCAGCCGGATGGCTCGTTCCTCGCCGACGCCCGCGCCACGCTGGAAGACGTCACCGCCATTGTTGGGCCGGAATTCGACGTCGCCGACGCATCCCAGGACGTGGACACGCTCGCTGGCTATATCGCCACCCGTATCGGCCGCGTGCCGGTGCGCGGAGAGCTGGTGCCCGGTCCCGGCCGCTTCGAGATCGAGGTGCTGGACGCCGATCCGCGGCGCGTGAAGAAACTCAAAATCTATCTGAGCATGGACCGGGCGAACGGACGTCCCGGTTCGCCACCCGCCACGATCGATCACGCGCCCGCCGAGCACGACACGCCAAGCCATCAACAAGACCTTGCCGTCACCTCCGACACAACGGCGAAATCCTTGCCCGATGCGCCGGCGGCGAAACCCGCGCGCCAACCGTGAACCTCACCCGGCTTGCCCATTCGATCATGCTGTCCTGGGGATGGCGGCGCATGCTGGTCGCCTTCCTGGCCGGCGCCTCGACCACGCTGGCGCTGCCGCCGATGAATATCTGGCCACTGCCGTTCATCACCTTTCCGATCCTGGTCTGGCTGATCGACGGCGCGGCCTCCGGCCGGCTCGGTGGTACGCTGACGGCGGCGGCAACCGGCTGGTGGTTCGGCTTCGGATATTTTCTGGCGGGACTTTATTGGGTCGGCAATGCGCTCCTGGTCGACGCTGAGATGTTCGGCTGGCTGTTGCCGTTCGCGGTGATCGGTCTGCCGGCGGTGCTGGCGCTATTCACCTCCGTGGGCGTGGCGATCGCGCGGCTGATGTGGATGCGCGGCCCAGGCCGCATCCTGGCGCTGGCGACGGCGCTCACCGCAGCCGAATGGGTGCGCGGCCACGAACTGTGCGTGCCGATCGCGGGCGAAAAATACTGCCTGCTGGCCGGCTTTCCATGGAATGCCTTCGGTTATGCGCTGGCCACACCTGCGGTACTGGCGCAGGGCGCCGCGCTGGTCGGCTTGTGGGGCCTGACGTTCCTGGCGGTAGCGATCTATGCCAGCCCGGCGGTATTGGCCGATGATCCGGCCGACAACAGACGCCGCTGGCTTGCGCCGGCGCTCGGTGCTGTCGTGCTCGCCGCCGTGGCAGCCTATGGTGCGATCCGGCTCAATGCACCGCCAACGCCGACGGTCGAGGGCGTGCGGCTGCGCATCATGCAGCCCAATCTGCCGCAGGACGACAAATTCAACTACGGGCTCCGGCAGCAGGTGATGCGCCGCTACCTGGCACTGTCCGACCGCCCCGCCGGACCGCAGGCGAGCGGCGTGCGCGACGCTACGCATTTGATCTGGCCGGAATCGGCGTTCCCGTTCTTTCTGACGCGTGAAGCCGACGCGCTGGCGCAGATCGCCGATCTGTTGCCGGAAGGCACCGTGCTGATCACCGGCGCGGTGCGCGCGCCCGAAGCCGCGCCGCCGAACATCGCGATCACGCGCGCCTACAATTCGATCTACGTGATCGACCACGATGGCTCGATTCTTTCGGTCTACGACAAGGTCCATCTCGTCCCATTCGGCGAATATCTGCCGTTCCAGGATGTTCTCGAGCGGCTCGGTCTCATGCAGCTCACCAAGGTGCGCGGCGGTTTCATTCCCGGCACCCGCCGCCGTTCCCAGAGCGTGCCGCGGGCGCCGAATTTCCTGCCGCTGGTCTGCTACGAGATCATCTTTCCGGGTGCGGTGGTGCCGCGCGACGAGCGCCCGGGCTGGCTGCTCAATCTGACCAATGACGGCTGGTTTGGGTCGAGCAACGGGCCCCACCAGCACTTCCAGCAGGCGCGCCTGCGCGCCATCGAAGAAGGGCTGCCGCTGGTGCGGGCGGCCAATACCGGTATTTCCGCCGTGGTCGATCCGCTCGGCCGCGTGATCGCCTCGCTTCCGCTGGGGATCGAAGGGGTGCTGGACGCCCCGCTGCCGCGCGCTCTGGAACCCACACCCTATGTCCGCTTCCGCGATATCGGCGTCGCCCTGATGGTAGGCGGGGCGCTCGTTCTGCTGATCCAGTTGCGCCGACGGCAGGCGCGGCGCTCGGCCTAAGGCCGCCGCGCGGGTGGCATCGATGTAGCGAGCACTTTCAGGCTCTTAAGGCACCCTGAAAGCGGCGATATTTCAACAGACAATTTATGTTGAATGACGATCGGCGGAAGAAATAGCAATTGCGTTTCTTGTTCCTAGCATGAACATTACGCGCGATCATGGGCGCATAGGAGAAATTTATGGCCAAAAAGGCCCCCAATCCGATCGACAAACACGTGGGCAGCCGGGTGCGCATGCGCCGCATGATGCTGTCGATGAGCCAGGAAAAGCTTGGCAATGCGCTTGGTTTGACATTCCAGCAGGTTCAAAAATACGAGAAGGGCACCAACCGGATCGGCGCCAGCCGGCTGCAGCAAATTTCCCAGATCCTGCAAGTTCCAGTGGCGTTTTTCTTCGAAGGCGCGCCGACCCTGCACAGCGGCGGCAACGCCATCAAGGACGCTCCGTCCCCAGCCTATGTGGCAGACTTTCTCGCCAGTTCGGACGGGCTGGCGCTCACCAAGGCGTTCATGCGCATCAAGCAGCCGAAGTTGCGGCGGCGCATTGTCGATCTCGTCGAGGAGATCGTCAGCGACCGCGATTGATATCCGCCGGCTGCCAGTTCTAACAAAGCGGTAAACGCCCGACCGCGCCGGCTTCAGCCATCCACGTCTTGACCCCGCCGGACTACGCTGCAAGAACCACTGCCTTCGGCCGGGCCAGCGGTTGGACCCAACCTGCGAGGGAGTGTTTCACAGTGTCACGTGCGAGCCATCTCTTCACCAGCGAGTCCGTTTCCGAGGGCCATCCCGACAAGGTCAGCGATCAGATTTCGGACGCGATCCTCGACGCCTTTCTCGAGAACGACATCAAGCTCGGCATTGCCGACGACAGCAAGGTGAACACTCGGCTCGGCTGCGAAACGCTGGTCACCACCAACAAGATCGTGATCGCCGGCGAAGGCCGCGGTCAGCCGCCGCTATTCAAGAAATACGGCTCCGGCGCCGTGATCAACCGCGAAATGATTGCGCAGATCGCCCGCGACGTGGTGCGCGACATCGGCTACGACCAGGACGGTTTCTCCTATCACGGCGCCGACGTCGAAGTGCTGCTGCATGGCCAGTCGCCGGACATCGCCATGGGGGTCGACGCCAAGAAGAAAAAAGACGGCGACCAGGAAGGCGCCGGCGACCAAGGCATGATGTTCGGCTTTGCCTGCACCGAGAGCGAGGTCTACGAGAAAGGCTCGTTCATGCCGGCGCCGATCTACTTCGCCCACAAAATCCTGAAGGTGCTGTCCGACAAGCGCCGCGCCAAGCAGTTGTTCGATCTGCAGCCCGACGCCAAGAGCCAGGTGACGGTGCAATATGTCGACGGCAAGCCGGTGGGCTGCACCAAGGTCGTAGTCTCGACCCAACACAATGCCGCCACCCGCAACGGCAAGAAATACACTCCGAACATGGTGCGCGAACTGATCGCCGACGCGGTCGCCTCGGCGCTGCCGGACGGCTGGATGCCGAAAAAGGCTGCGGATTTCCTGGTCAATCCGACCGGCAATTTCGTGGTCGGCGGCCCGGACGGCGATTGCGGGCTGACCGGCCGCAAGATCATTGTCGACACCTATGGCGGCTACGCACCGCACGGCGGCGGCGCGTTCTCCGGCAAGGACCCCACCAAGGTCGACCGCTCGGCCGCCTATGCCGCCCGCTATCTCGCCAAGAACGTGGTCGCTGCCGGACTGGCTGAGCGTTGCACCATCCAGATCGCCTATGCGATCGGCGTCGCCGACCCGATGTCGCTGCTGGTCGACACCCACGGCAGCGGCCAGGTGGACGAGGCCAAGCTGAAGAAGGTGCTGGGCGAAATGTTCCCGCTGCGCCCGACCAATATCCGGCGCTCGCTCAAATTGAACCGGCCGATCTACCGCCGCACCGCCGCCTATGGCCATTTCGGCCGGCCGCCGGAAAAGGACGGCGGGTTCTCCTGGGAGCGCACCGACCTCGCGGATCAGCTGAAGCGCGCGCTGCGATAAGGCCACCGGTGATTGTCATCCGCTCAAGCGGATGAGCCAGTAATCCGTGAGGTGCGACTGCCACCGCCGTGCATTGCCGACGGTGGCAGTGTTTACTGGGATCCCCGTTTCCGCGGGATGACATCGCAGGGTTACGCCGCCCCATGCCGAATGGCGACACAGCACGACCGCCGCGCGCGTTTTTCGGGCGCCGCAAGGGCCACCCGCTGCGGCCGCAACAGGCGGCTTTGTTCGACACCCTGTTGCCGCGGCTGACGCTCGATCTCGATACGCCGGCGCCCGCGCCACTCAAGGCGCTGTTTCCCGCGCCGGTCGACGCGGTGCGGCTTGAAATCGGCTTCGGCGGCGGCGAGCACATGATCGCGGAAGCGGAGCGCGAACCGCGCACCGGCTTCATCGGCTGCGAGCCGTTCGTCAACGGCATGGCCAAGGCCTTGGCGGCGATCGATGCCCGCAAGCTCACGAATATCCGGCTTCATTTCGGCGACGCCACGTTCCTGCTGCCCTGGCTGCCCGGCGGTTCTGTGCAGCGCATTGATCTGATTTATCCCGATCCGTGGCCGAAACGCCGCCATTGGAAACGCCGTTTCATAAACGATGCGAGCGTCGCTGAGCTGGCGCGCGTGTTTCGCGCGGGCGGCGACTTCCGCTTCGCCAGCGACAGTCCGGATTATGCGGCGTGGACGCTGCGCCATCTGCTGCATTCGGAAGATTTCGAGTGGACGGCAGAGCGCGCCGACGACTGGCGGCTGCCGTGGGCAGGCTTCACCAGCACGCGCTATGAAGCCAAGGCCAAGCGCGCCGGCCGCATACCCTGTTATCTGATGTTTCGGCGGAGATGACGGCGCGGCTGCAGGATCAGGACGCCGCGGCTTCCCGGTCGGGACGCGCCTGCCAGAACCGCATCACCCGCTGGGCGGTGGTCGACGACAGCCGCTCGAAATTGCTGTAGGCGGCGTCGAGCCCCTGGCTCGACGTACCCTTGCTGCCGGGACGCGCGGTGATGATGACGCGCACCGTCTGCCAACCCCAATTCTGCGATTTGCAGAGAATGAGGATCGGGTCGGGCCGGTCGCCGTTCATCAGCCGATCCACCACGTCGATCGGCACCGCGCACAAGGCGGCCAGCGCCGCCACGGTTTCCTCGTATTGGCAGGCCCTGGCGAAGGCGATCAGCGCCGCCTCGTCGAGCTTGCCGTGACGGCGCAGCGTATCGACGGTGTTTTGCGCCGCGGCGTAGTCCCGCACGGCATGGGCGCCGAAATCCTGCGAGACTTTCGCCAGCACGCGACGAATCTCGGCTTGCGTCTCGGGATCCGCGGCCTCGAGCAGCCGCTGCTGCACCAATTCGGTGGCCTTGAGCAGCAGCTCGCGAAACAGCGCCGGCGGAATGTCCGGCCGCAATCCGACCTTCTCGGCCAGTTCGCCGTCCCGCTCCGCCCGGCTGACCAGGGTGGAAAAGCTACCGTTCGACAGCCGCGCTTTCCGATTCTCCGCCACTTTGCTCACGACCGCGCGGTCGCCGCGCCGGACCAATTCGTCGGTCACCTTCTCGGCAACGCCGTTGCGCGAGGAGATCGCCAGCAGATGCGCTTGGCTCTTGCTCCTGACGATATCGACCAGGTCGCTATCGGCAAGCCGCTTCGACTTCAGCAGCACCGGGGCGGCGACTGAAATATCGTCGTCGTTTGCGAGCCGCCGCACCACTCCGGCCGGAGCATTGGCGACCGGAGCGAGACGATGGGACAATTCGGCACGCGCCTTGGCTTCGATCTCGGCGATCAAGCGGCCGAACACGTCGTCGAACAGATCGACATGCTCGTCATTGAAACGGCCGGCGCCGTCGAGAAACAGCGCGGTGATATGTTTGAGCATCTGCACGCGCCGTTCCGGCGTGCCGGTCTGGATGACATTTTCCAGTTCAGGAATGAGCGAAGCGGGCGTTGTCATCCGTGCGATCGCAAAGGCGCTGTGTGTTGCGGGAAACGAAGCACTAACGCAAAGCTATGAGCAGAGTCTGAACGAAGGGTTAGTTGGATTCGGCATCGACGGCCCTTGCGCGCGGGCGCCAAATCGCTATATTTCCGCGGTCCGCTAATGGACATCTCATAACGGTCGGATGATATCCGAGCGGTTTTTGAGAGTGGGCTCCCCCGGGAACCCGCTCTTTTTTGTTACCGCGAGCAGCTCCTGCCAGGGCGCTCGCATCCGGGCCGCCAGACTATGAGCGAAGATACTGATATACAACACGAATTCGATCAGCGCCTGGTCGTCGAGCAGGGCGTCGCTGCACGCGTGGCGGCGCTGGCCGAGCCGGTTGTGGCCGAATTGGGCTACCGGCTGGTGCGGATTCGCATTTCCGGCTCCGACGGCTGCACCGTGCAGATCATGGCGGAACGGCCGGATGGCACCATGACCGTCGGCGACTGCGAAGCGATTTCGCGCGCGCTGTCACCGGTGTTCGACGTCTCCGATCCGATCGAGCGCGCCTATCGCCTGGAAGTGTCCTCACCCGGCATGGACCGCCCGCTGGTGCGGCGCTCGGATTTCGAACGCTTCGCCGGCCATGAGGTCAAGATCGAGATGGCGGTGGCGCTCGCCGGCCGCAAGCGGTTTCGCGGCGAGTTGCTAGGCGTCGAGGGCGATACCGCGCGCATCCGCCGCGATGACGCCGTAGCCGGTGACGATGCCGAAGTTCTGCTGCGGATGGAAGACATCGCGGAGGCCAAGCTCGTGCTGACCGACGCGCTGATTGCGGAAGCGCTCAAGCGCAGCAAAGCGGGCGAGCGGCAGGAGCCTGCAGACGGGACCAGCGCACCAGCGCGCCGGTCCAAACATTTCCAGCCCGCACCGGATGACCGGCGCGCGGCCCACAAGGGAGAGTGACCGATGGCCGTCAGCGCCAACCGGCTCGAATTATTGCAGATCGCCGACGCGGTCGCCCGCGAGAAATCGATCGACCGCGGCATCGTCATCGCCGCCATGGAGGACGCCATCCAGAAGGCGGCGCGCTCGCGCTACGGCAGCGAGACCGAGGTGCGCGCCGAGATCAATCCGAAGACCGGCGAGATGCGCTTGTCGCGCCTGTTGCTGGTGGTCGATCAGATCGAGAACGACTCGGCACAGGTGTCGCTCGACGACGCCAAGCGGCGCAATCCGGCGGCGCAGGTCGGGGACTATATCGCCGAGGCGCTGCCGCCGCTCGAATACGGACGCATCGCGGCGCAGTCCGCAAAGCAGGTCATTGTGCAGAAGGTGCGCGAGGCCGAGCGCGACCGCCAATATCAGGAATACAAGGACCGCATCGGCGACATCGTCAACGGCATCGTCAAGCGGGTCGAGTACGGCAACGTGGTGGTGGATCTCGGCCGCGGCGAGGCGATCGTGCGGCGCGACGAGATGCTACCGCGCGAGGTGTTTCGCAACGGCGACCGCATCCGCGCTTATATCTACGACGTGCGCCGCGAGCCGCGCGGACCGCAAATCTTCCTGTCGCGCACCCATCCGCAGTTCATGGCCAAGCTGTTCGCCCAGGAAGTGCCGGAAATCTACGACGGCATCGTCGAAGTGCGCGCGGTGGCGCGCGATCCCGGCTCACGCGCCAAAATCGCCGTGATTTCGCGCGATTCCTCGGTCGACCCGGTCGGCGCCTGCGTCGGCATGCGCGGCTCGCGCGTGCAGGCGGTGGTCAACGAGCTGCAGGGCGAGAAGATCGACATCATCCCGTGGACCGCCGACCCTGCTAATTTCGTGGTCAACGCGCTGGCCCCCGCCGAGGTCGCCAAGGTGGTGCTCGACGAAGATCGCCAGCGCATGGAGGTGGTGGTTCCCGACCAGCAGCTTTCGCTGGCCATCGGCCGGCGCGGCCAGAATGTGCGGCTCGCTTCCCAGCTGACCGGATGGGACATCGACATCGTGACCGAGCAGGAGGAATCCGAGCACCGGCAGGCCGAGTTCGAGAAGCGCACCAAACTGTTCATCGAGGCGCTCAACGTCGACGAGGTGGTCGGCCAATTGCTGGCGTCGGAAGGCTTCAACTCGGTCGAGGAGCTGGCGGCGGTCGATGAAAAGGAAGTGGCCGGCATCGAAGGCTTCGATGAGGACACCGCGCGCGAACTGCAGGAGCGGGCACGCGAATACCTCGACAAGATCGAGGAGGAATTCGACGCCAAGCGAAAGGAGCTCGGAGTGGAAGATACAGTCAAGGACGTTCCCGGCGTCACCACGGCAATGCTGGTGAAGCTCGGCGAGAACGAGATCAAGACGCTGGAGGATCTTGCCGGTTGCGCCACCGACGACCTGTTCGGCTGGAGCGAGCGCAAGGATGGTGAGACCACCAAGCACCCCGGCATTCTCGACGGCTTCGAATTGTCACGCGAGGAATGCGAGACACTGATCATGCAGGCGCGGGTGAAGGCCGGCTGGATCAAGGAAGAGGATCTGGCGCCGCCGCCCGCGGAAGAACCGCCGGCCGACACAGAAGAAGCGCAGGCTTAGATCATTTGAGCATGATCTTGTCCGAAAACCGGTTCCCACCCAGGATCAAGTCCGGGGCAGGCTTTTTCGGGATCATGCGCTGAGGAGCAAAGCGACGCCGATGCTGGCACAAGTCCAACCCGCTGAACTGGATGCCGGGCCGCGCAAGATCGCGGCCGGCGACGATCGATTTTGTGCGGCGACCGGCGCCTCGCGGCCGGCCGCCGACATGATCCGCTTCGTCGTCGCTCCGGACGGTGCGGTGGTGCCCGACCTCAAGCGCAAGCTGCCCGGTCGTGGCGTCTGGGTGACGGCGACGCGGCAGGCACTCGGACTGGCGATCGCGCGCAAGGCCTTCGCGCGCAGTTTCAAACGTGAACTGCGGGTGTCCCCCGAGTTGATCGCGACCACCGAGCGCCTGCTGGAACGGGCAGCGCTCGACGCGCTGGCCATGGCTCATAAGGCCGGCCGCATCGCCATCGGCTTCGGCAAGGCCGACGCCGCCCTCGCGGCCCACGGCCCGGTGATCGGCCTTGTTCATGCTGCCGATGCGGCCGCCGACGGGGTGCGCAAGCTGGACGCCGCGCGGCGCCGTGCAGGCGGCGAAAAACCCGATAAAATCGTGGTGATCGCTACATTTAGCTCAGTGCAATTGGATTTGGCCTTGGGGCGGACAAATGTGATACATGCTGCCCTGCTTGCCGGGTCGGAAAGCCAGACGTTCCTTGCGCGCGCCGGGCGTCTTGTGCAGTTCCGGACTGGCAAGGGCGACGGCACTTAAACACGGCTGACACGAATTCGGATCGAGCGGCTCGAGAATTGGGATTGGAATGGTCGAAACGACAAAAAACCCTGGCGACAAACTGAGCGTCAGCTCGGGCAAGACCTTGACGCTGAAGCCGCGCGGCGTCGAGCAAGGCGTCGTACGCCAGAGTTTCAGCCATGGCCGCACCAAGGCGGTCGTGGTCGAGAAGGTGAAGCGCCGCGTTCCCGGCGGCAAGGCCGAGGTGGCTGCACCTGCCCCTGAGCGGCCGGCCGGCAAGCGTGCTGTTCCCGCAAAGACCGCCGCGCCGGCGCCGGCCCCGACGCCGACCGCAGCACCGGCGGCAACACCTGCAGCGCCTGCGACCAAGCCGTCCGGCGTGGTGCTGCGCACCCTGACCGAAGAGGAGCGCACCGCCCGCGCCCGCGCGCTCGGCGATTCACGTCTGCGCGAGGCCGAGGAACGCAAGATCGCCGAGGAAGAGGCGGTTATTCGCCAGGCGCGCGAAGCGGTCGAGCGCAACGAACGTGCGGCGGCCGAAGCGCGCAAGCGCGAGGAAGACGATCGCCGTCGCCACGACGAGGAAACCCGGCGCAAGGCCGGCGAAGTCGCCAAGAAACGTTTCGGAGAGGACGTCACCGGGGCCAAGCCGGGCGCGCGCCCGGTGCTTGAGGCCGAGGACGAGGAAGCGCCCCGTCCACGGCGCGGCGGCGCCGGAGCCGGCGCAGCGGCGCGTCCCGCGGCTGCACCGAAAGCCCCTCGCGCCGCGCCGCAGAAGAGCCGCGGACGCCTCACCGTAGTCACGGCGTTCAGCGCCGACGAAGTGCGCGAGCGTTCGGTGGCTTCTTTCCGCCGCCGCACCCAGCGCCTGACCGGGCATCGCGACAACGAACCCAAGGAAAAGATCGCGCGCGAAGTGATCATTCCGGAAGCCATCTCCATCCAGGAGCTGGCCAACCGCATGGCCGAGCAGGCGCGCAACGTGATCGTGCTGCTGATGAAGCAGGGTCACATGGTGCAAATCAACGACGTTATCGACGCCGACACCGCGCAGCTGGTGGCGGAGGAATTGGGCCACACCGTCAAGCGCGTGGCGGAATCCGATGTCGAAGAAGGCCTGTTCGACGTGTCCGACGATCCTTCGGTGCTGGTGTCACGGCCGGCGGTGGTGACCATCATGGGTCACGTCGATCACGGCAAGACATCGCTGCTCGACGCCATCCGCTCGACCGAGGTGGCGGCCGGCGAAGCCGGCGGCATCACTCAGCATATCGGCGCCTATCAAGTCACCGCACCGTCCGGCGCGCGCGTGACGTTCATCGACACTCCCGGCCACTCCGCTTTCACCGCGATGCGCGCCCGCGGCGCCAAGGTGACCGATATCGTCGTGCTGGTGGTGGCGGCCGATGACGGCGTCAAGCCGCAGACCGTCGAGGCGATCAATCATGCCAAGGCGGCCAAGGTGCCGATGATCGTCGCCATCAACAAGGTCGACAAGCCGGATGCCAAGGCGGAACGCGTGCGCACCGAATTGCTGCAGCATGAAGTGCAGGTGGAATCGCTCGGCGGCGACGTACTCGACGTCGAAGTCTCGGCGACCAAGAAGCTCAATCTCGACCGCCTTCTCGAAACCATTGGGTTGCAGGCGGAAGTTCTCGAACTCAAGGCCAATCCCAACCGTGCGGCGGAAGGCACCGTGATCGAGGCCAAGCTCGACCGCGGCCGCGGGCCGGTCGCCACCGTGCTGGTACAGCGCGGCACCTTGCGCCCCGGTGACCTGGTCGTCGCCGGCGCCGAATGGGGCCGGGTGCGCGCGCTGGTGTCGGAGACCGGCGAAATGGTAACTGCGGCAGGCCCGTCCACTCCGGTGGAAGTGCTCGGATTCAGCGGCACGCCGGAGGCCGGCGATCGCCTAGCCGTGGTCGACAGCGAATCGCGCGCACGCGAGGTCACCGCCTATCGCGGGCGGCAGAAGCGCGAGAGCCAGGCCGCGCGCACCACCGGCATGCGCGGCTCGCTCGAACAGATGATGAGTCAGCTCAAGACCACCGGGCGCAAGGAATTCCCGCTGGTGGTCAAGACCGACGTGCAGGGCTCGCTGGAAGCGATCATCGGCGCTTTGGATAAGCTCGGCACCGATGAAGTGGCGGCGCGTGTGCTGCATGCCGGCGTCGGCGCCATCACCGAATCCGACGTCACGCTGGCAGAAGCCTCCGGCGTGCCGATCATCGGATTTAGCGTACGCGCCCACAAGGAGGCGCGCGCAGCGGCCGAGCGTGCCGGCATCGAAATTCGCTACTACAACATCATCTACGACCTGGTGGATGACGTTAAGAAGGCGATGTCGGGTCTGCTGCAGCCGACCCGCCGCGAGACCACGCTGGGCAGCGCGCAAATCCTGGAAATCTTCAAGGTTTCGAAGGTCGGCAACGTGGCGGGCTGCCGCGTCACCGACGGCACGGTCGAGCGCGGCGCCAATGTTCGGCTGATCCGCGATGATGTGGTCGTGCACGAGGGCAAGCTGTCGCAGCTCAAGCGTTTCAAGGACGACGCCAAGGAAATTATCGCAGGCCAGGAATGCGGCATGGCCTTTGAGAACTACCAGGATATGCGGGTCGGCGACGTGATCGAGTGCTATCGGGTGGAGCAGATTCAACGCTCGCTGTGAGTTTGATACTCAGGCTCGCGATGGTGTCCGCCACCCTCTCCACCGTCCTGCCCGGCCTTGTGCCGGGCATCCACGACTTACTTCGCTGAAGGAAGCAAGACGTGGATGGCCGGGACACCAGGGCGTTTACGCCCGTCTTCGACGGGCTATGCCCGGCCATGACGAATGCGATTTTGATTCACATGGCACACAAGAACGAACGAAAAAGCACCGGCGCACCCTCGCAACGCGCCTTGCGCGTCGGCGAACTGGTGCGTCACGCGCTGGCCGAGATGCTGATCCGCGGCGACGTGCACGATCCCGCTTTGGAAGGCCGCATGATCACCGTGCCGGAAGTGCGCATGGCCGCCGACCTGCGGCTCGCCACCATCTATGTGATGCCGCTCGGCGGGCGCGACGCCGACAAGGTGCTGGCGGCGCTTGAGCGCAACAAGCGTTTCCTGCGCGGCGAGATCGCGCGCCACGTTAACCTGAAATTCGCACCCGAGCTTCGTTTCCTGATCGACGAGCGATTCGACGAAGCGGAACGGATCGAGAAGCTTTTGCGAACGCCTGCAGTACGCCGCGATCTCGCTGGCGAAAAGGACGAATGATGTCCGATTCGGCCACAGCCCTGCCCGCGCCGCCCGCGCGAGCCGGCAAACAACCGCAGCGCAAGCGCGAGAAGCACGACGTGCACGGCTGGGTGGCTCTCGACAAGCCGGTCGGCATGACCTCGACCCATGCTGTCAGCGTGGTGAAGCATTTTTTCAAGGCCAAGCGCGCCGGTCATGCCGGCACGCTCGATCCGCTGGCAAGCGGTCTGCTGCCGATCGCACTCGGCGAGGCCACCAAGACCGTTCCGTTCGTGATGGATGGGCGCAAGCGCTATCGCTTCACCATTCGCTGGGGCGAGGAACGCGATACCGACGACGCTGAGGGCCGAGTGGTGAATGCCAGCCCGGCGCGGCCGGCGGCGGCCGCTATCACGGCGCTACTGCCGCAATTCACCGGCACGATTTCGCAAGTGCCGCCGCGTTTTTCCGCGGTGAAGATCGAGGGCGAGCGCGCCTATGATCTTGCCCGCGACGGCCAAACGGTGGAGTTGCAGGCGCGTCCGGTCGAGATTCATAAGCTTGAACTCGTGGATCTTCCGGATCCCGATCATGCCGTGCTCGCCGCGGAATGCGGCAAGGGAACCTATGTGCGCGCGCTCGCGCGCGACCTGGGACGTCTGCTCGGATGCTTCGGCCACGTCTCTGCGTTGCGACGGACCCTTGTGGGCCCGTTCCAAGAGACCCACATGATTTTGCTGGAACGGCTCGACCCTTTGTGTCATAGAGCCGCTGCCGGCGAGGGAAACCTCGCCGAACTGCTACTGCCCGTTGAGACCGCGCTGGACGACATCCCGGCGCTGGCCGTCAGCAAGGCAGATGCGGCCCGACTCCAACAGGGTCAGGCCGTCTTGTTGCGCGGGCGGGATGCCCCCGTGTTTCGCGGTCCAGTCAGTGTAACGGCGTCGGGCAGATTGATCGCCCTGGCCGAAGTGGACCGCGGCGAGATCATCCCCAAGCGCGTGTTCAACCTGGCCGGCCTGGTAGGCAGCGCCGGCCCACAAGAAGGTCATTAACGATGTCGATAACCCCCGGCCGCAAGGCCGAAGTCATCCAAACCTATGCCACCAAGGCCGGCGACACCGGGTCGCCGGAAGTGCAGGTTGCGGTCCTTTCGGAGCGCATCACCAACCTGACCGAGCATTTCAAGACCCACGTCAAGGACAACCATTCCCGCCGTGGGCTGCTCAAAATGGTGTCCCAGCGCCGTCAACTGCTCGATTACCTCAATCGTACTGAGCCGGCGCGCTACAAGGCGTTGATCGAGCGGCTGGGCATTCGCCGCTGAGGTGTTATTGCGCGCGACCGTCGTTCGCGCGCTCGCCGAGCGGATGACAACGTTATCCGCTGTTTCATCCGGCAGCGTATTGCTGCCGATTTCAGAGGCGGGCCGAATGTCGGTCCGTTCAAATGAAGGCCCGAAGGCCATGGCAGGATCGCCGGACGTTGAAGGATTGCGCTCAGCCGATGCGCGCTTCAGCGTCTCGCCGTCTTGCTCATGGCTTTCGCCCCTTCGCGAAAACCGTGAGAGACAATCGCAATGTTCAATATTCATCGTGTTGAGCTCGACTGGGCCGGGCGCAAGCTCGTCCTCGAGACCGGTAAGGTAGCCCGCCAGGCCGATGGGGCCGTCCTCGCCACTTATGGCGATACCACCGTGCTGGCGACCGTGGTCGCGGCCAAGACACCGCGCGAAGGCGTCGACTTCCTGCCGCTGACTGTCGACTACCAGGAAAAATACTACGCCGCCGGCCGCATTCCGGGCGGTTATTTCAAGCGCGAGGGCCGACCGACCGAAAAGGAAACCCTGGTTTCCCGTCTCATCGACCGCCCGATCCGGCCGCTGTTCGCGGACGGCTGGCGCAACGAGACCCAGGTCATCGTGACCACCTTGTCGCACGATCTGGAGAACGATCCCGACATCCTCGCGCTGGTCGCCGCCTCGGCCGCACTGACGCTCTCGGGCGCGCCGTTCATGGGTCCGATCGGCGCCGCTCGCGTCGGCTTCACCAACAACGAATACGTGCTCAATCCGACGCTCGACGAAATGGCCGAGAGCCAACTCGACCTCGTCGTCGCCGGCACTGCCGACGCCGTGCTGATGGTCGAGTCGGAAGCCAAGGAGCTGAACGAAGACGTCATGCTCGGCGCCGTGATGTTCGGCCATCGTCACTTCCAGCCGGTGATCCAGGCGATCGTCGATCTGGCCGAGAAGGCCGCGAAGGAGCCGCGCGACCACAACGTGGCCGACGATGCCGCGCTGGAAAAGGAAATCGTCGGGCTGGTCGAGCAGGAGCTGCGTTCGGCTTACGCCATTCCCAGCAAGATGGAGCGCCAAAACGCCGTCGCCGCCGTCAAAGCCAAGGTCATGGAACACTACTTCCCGGGCGGCGCGGAAAATCCCAACTTCAACAAGCTGCGAATCGGCGGCGTGTTCAAGCACGTCGAAGCCAAGATCGTGCGCTGGAACATCCTCGACACCGGCAGGCGCATCGATGGCCGTGACCTGAAAACCGTACGTCCGATCGTAGCCGAGGCCGGCGTGCTGCCGCGCGCGCACGGCTCGGCGCTGTTCACCCGCGGCGAGACCCAGGCGCTGGTCGTCACCACGCTCGGCACCGGCGAGGACGAGCAGTGGATCGACGCGCTGCAGGGGACCTACAAGGAAGCCTTCCTGCTGCACTACAACTTCCCGCCCTACTCGGTCGGCGAGACCGGCCGCATGGGCGGCACCAAGCGGCGCGAGATCGGCCACGGCAAGCTCGCCTGGCGCGCCATCCATCCGGTGCTGCCGTCGAAGGACGATTTCCCCTACACCATCCGCGTGGTGTCGGAGATCACCGAGTCGAACGGATCGTCGTCGATGGCCAGCGTCTGCGGCGCCTCTCTCGCGCTGATGGATGCCGGCGTGCCGCTGAAGCGGGCGACCGCGGGCATCGCGATGGGCCTGATCTTGGAGGACAAGCGCTACGCGGTGCTGTCCGACATCCTGGGCGACGAAGACCATCTCGGCGACATGGACTTCAAGGTGGCGGGCACCGACCAGGGCATCACCTCGTTGCAGATGGACATCAAGATCGCCGGCATCACCGAAGAGATCATGAAGGTGGCGCTCGGTCAGGCGAAGGACGGCCGTCTGCACATCCTCGGCGAGATGGCGAAGGCGCTCACGGCCGCACGCGCCGAACTCGGCGAGCATGCACCGCGCATCGAGACGTTCAAGATCCCGACCGACAAGATTCGCGAAGTGATCGGCACCGGCGGCAAGGTGATCCGCGAGATCGTGGAAAAGACCGGCGCCAAGATCAACATCGAGGACGATGGCTCGGTGAAAGTGGCGTCCGCCAATGCCGATTCGATCAAGGCGGCGATCAACTGGATCAAGTCGATCGCCTCCGATCCCGAGGTCGGCCAGATCTACGAGGGTACCGTCGTCAAGGTGATGGACTTCGGCGCCTTCGTGAACTTCTTCGGCGCCAAGGACGGTTTGGTGCATATCAGCCAGCTGGCGCAGCGCCGGGTGCAGAACACCAAGGACGTGGTCAAGGAAGGCGACAAGGTTAAGGTCAAGCTGCTCGGCTTCGATGACCGCGGCAAGGTGCGGCTGTCGATGAAGGTGGTCGATCAGGAGACCGGCGAGGATCTCGAAGCCAAGCAGAAGGCCGAGGGCGACTCCGGATCCGACCAGCCGCGCGAGAACCGCGGGGCGGCGGGTGGTGAGTGACCTTTCACACATTCGGTGAGTGACGCGTTTCCGTCATCTCACCAGCGAGTTTGCAGATGCAAAGGGCGGCCATTCGGCCGCCCTTTTTGCATTCGCGCCTATGTGGCAAAAAAAACGGCGCCGTGTGACTTTTCTCACATCCTCAGCGAGCGGGTCCGCGTAGCGTGAAATCACCCGAGAGCGAGATGTTCCCGGGAGACACGTCCGGAGAAAACCATGTTCGCCACCGTCTACAGCCTCGCCGCCGATGCTTCTCCTTCCCGCTTGGTCGGCCACTTTGGCCGGGTTCTGCAGGGGATACGCGAAGGCAGGGAGATCGAAGCCCGCTACCACCAACTGTCACAGCTGTCCCGCTTCGATCTGGCGCGTCATGGGCTCACCCGGGAACAGGTCGCACGCATTGCTTTAACCGACGTCTACCGGGCCAACGCCCTCAACGGGCACTAACCGCGGCGTCACCATCCTCGGAAGGGACACTCCCATGCGCAATATCCTAACCATCGCTTTCGCCGCCGTCGTCGTCCTTGTTCCAGCCAGCGCCTGGACGACCTCTTTGGTGCGCGCGGTTGCACACTCAAGCGCTGCTGCGACCGCTCCCGCGTCCGCGACGATCGCACCGTTTGAGATGATGAAGACCGCTCCGGCCCTGCCGAGCGAGGTCTACGATCTCAGCTGACGGCAGCAGCCGGCGTAACGCAGCAAATGCTTCAAAATGGGAGCATCCACTGCGGCTTATTCAGTACCGCCAGGCCTGACGGCCGGCGACGCACGACCGACGATATCGCCGACGATTCGGCCGAGCGCCGCGAAATCATCCTTGCGCGGCGAGGTGCGCCGCCACGCCAGACCGATGGCGCGCCCCGGTTGCGGCTCGGCGAAACGCAAGAGCCTGACCCGCCGGTCGCGCACCTCCACATCCGCAGCGATCTGCGGCACCAGCGTCACCCCATAGCCGTTGGCCACCATCTGCATGACGGTGGCGAGGCTGGTGGCGCCGAGGCCCATGGCACTATCGCGGCGGCGCTGGCCGCAAAAGGCCAGCGCTTGATCGCGCAGGCAGTGCCCCTCCTCCAGCAGGATCAGCCGATCCAGGTCGATGTCGGCGGAGGTGATGCGCGCGGCCCGGGGCTGCGCATCGGCGGCCGGCACCGCCAGGAGGAACGGATCCTCGAACAGGCTGACGCTCTCCAATTCCGGCTCTTCGAAGGGGAGCGCCAGCATCACCACATCGAGGGCACCGCGCGTCAGTTCTTCGAGCAAAACGTCCGTTTGGGTTTCCCTTAGCTCGATCCGCAAGTCGGGATAGCGCCGCTGCAGGACCGGCAGGATTTTCGGCAGCAGATAAGGTGCAATGGTCGGAATGACGCCGAGGCTGAGTGGGCCGGTCAGCAGGCGGCCGCGATGGCGGGCGGTATCGATCAGATCGCGCGAGGCCGCCAGCATCTGTGCGCCGCGCCGCGCCACTTCCTTGCCGATCTCGGTCAGCACCACGTCGCCGTGACGGCGCTCCACCAATGCGACGCCGAGCAGCTTCTCCAGATCGCGGATCTGCATCGACAGCGCCGGCTGGGTCACCGCGCAGGCATCCGCGGCACGCCCGAAATGTCGGTGTTCAGCCAAGGCTTCCAGGTACCGCAATTGGCGCAAAGTGAGCATGATCATCAGATAATCTGATCGGACGGTAAAGACAATCCGATTGGACCTTATATCGCCGGGCCGCCATAGTCCGCAGGGGGCGCCTATTTTGGCGCCAACTCAGAAAAATACCGAACACGATCGGAGAGAAACATGGACGCAAAGACGGACGAGAAAGCGGGCAAGTGCCCGGTCCCGCACTCACGCGGCAGAATGAATCGCGACTGGTGGCCAAACCAGCTGAACATTGGCGCGCTGCACCAGAACACGTCCGATTCCAACCCGATGGGTAAGGACTTCGACTATGCCAAGGAATTCGACAGCCTCGACCTCGATGCGCTGATCAAGGACCTGCATGCCTTGATGACGGACTCGCAGCCGTGGTGGCCGGCCGACTACGGCCACTACGGACCATTCTTTATCCGCATGACCTGGCACGCCGCAGGCACCTACCGCGTCGGCGACGGCCGTGGCGGCGGGGGACGGGGCCAGCAGCGGTTCGCGCCGCTCAACAGCTGGCCCGACAACGGCAACCTCGACAAGGCGCGCCGGCTGCTCTGGCCGATCAAGCAGAAGTACGGCCGCAAAATCTCCTGGGCCGACCTTTTGATCCTCACCGGCAACGTCGCGCTGGAGTCGATGGGCTTCAAGACCTACGGCTTCGGCGGCGGGCGCGCGGATGTGTGGGAGCCGGAAGAACATGTGAACTGGGGCACGGAGGAGAAATGGCTTGCGGACTCGCGCTACAGCGGCGACCGGGAGCTTCACGGTCATTTCGGGGCCGCGCAGATGGGCCTCATCTACGTCAATCCGGAAGGCCCGAACGGCAAGCCCGACCCGGCCGCCGCGGCGCGCGACATCCGCGAGACGTTCGCGCGCATGGCGATGAACGACGAAGAGACGGTCGCGCTCATCGCCGGTGGGCACACCTTCGGCAAGGCGCACGGCGCTGGTCCGACGAATCATGTCGGCCCTGAGCCGGAAGGCGCAGACCTGGAGCATCAAGGCCTGGGCTGGGCGAGCACCTTCGAAAGCGGCATGGCTGGCCACACCATCACCAGCGGTCTCGAAGGCGCGTGGAAACCCCACCCGACCAAATGGGACAATGGCTATTTCGACACGCTGTTCGGCTTCGAGTGGGAGCTGACCAAGAGCCCCGCCGGCGCATTTCAGTGGAAGCCGGCAAACGGCGCCGGCGCCGACCTCGTGGAGGATGCGCACGATCCCAAGAAGAAGCACGCGCCGATGATGGCCACGACCGACCTCTCGCTGCGCGTGGACCCGGCTTACGAGAAAATCGCCCGGCGCTTCCAAAAGAACCCGCAGGAATTCGCCGAGGCGTTCGCGAAGGCCTGGTACAAGCTCACGCATCGCGACATGGGCCCACACCGGCTCTATCGCGGCAAGCTGGTGCCGAAAGAGCCGCTGATCTGGCAGGACCCGATCCCGGCTGTCAATCATCCACTGATCGACAACCAGGACATCGAGCAGCTGAAGGCGAAGATCCTTGCATCCGGTCTGTCGGTGTCTCAACTCGCCTCAACGGCCTGGGCCTCGGCCTCGACGTTCCGCGGTTCTGACAAGCGCGGCGGCGCCAACGGCGCGCGCATCCGCCTCGCGCCGCAGAAGGATTGGGAAGTGAACAATCCGCCTGAGCTGGCGAAAGTGCTGCAGAAGCTCGAAGCGGTCCAGAAGGAGTTCAATGCGCAGGCTGCAGGCGGCAAGAAGGTCTCGCTCGCCGACCTGATCGTTCTCGGCGGCAGCGCCGCGATCGAGAAGGCGGCGAAGGCGGCCGGCCACGACGTGAAGGTTCCCTTCACGCCGGGGCGCATGGATGCCTCGCAGGAACAGACCGAAGTGGAGTCGTTTGCGTATCTCGAGCCGAGGGCCGACGGCTTCCGCAACTATCTGGACCGGCCGATCATGCCAGCGGAAGAGCACTTGGTGGATCGGGCGCAGTTGCTGATGCTGTCGGGGCCTGAAATGACAGCTCTGGTAGGCGGCCTGCGCGTGCTGAAGGTTGGCCAGCCTGAGCACGGCGTGCTCACCAAGAAGCCCGAGACGCTGACGAACGACTACTTCGTCAACTTGCTCGACATGAACACGAAGTGGCAGGCGGCGGCCGGATCCACCGACGTGTTCGAAGGGCGCGACCGCAAGACGAACGAACTCAAGTGGACCGGCACGCGCGCCGACCTCATCTTCGGCTCGCATTCGCAGCTCCGCGCGCTGGCGGAAGTCTATGCCGCCAACGACGCCAAGGAGAAGTTCGTGAAGGACTTCGTGGCCGCGTGGACCAAGGTGATGAACCTCGATCGCTTCGACCTCGCGTGATCTCTGCCGAGTAACGCCGGGTTAAGTGTTTGGAGGCGATCTGCGGCCGGGCCATCGGCCCGGCCGTTTGCTATAGAAAACGCCAATTGATCCAGATTGCGGCGATGATGGCCAGCGCAAGAAACCCCGTGGCAAGCCTCAGCCACGACCGTTTCACCCAGATGTCCCGCATGGCCGCTATTGCGCCGCGTCTTTGACTGCGGCGCTCTCCCCATTGCCGTTATCGGTCTCGCGATCGCGCTTGAGCGCGTCCGGATGCGGCATGGCGATGACGTTGTAGCCGGAATCGACAAAGTGAACCTCGCCGGTGACGCCGCGCGACAGGTCCGAGCACAGATAGAGCCCGGCGCCGCCGAGCTCGTTCAGGGTCACACCACGGCCGAGCGGCGAATGCCGCTGCTGGAACGCAAACATGTAGCGCGCGTCGGTGATGCCGGCGCCGGCCAACGTGCGTATCGGCCCTGCGGAGATGGCGTTGACGCGGATGCCTTTGCTGCCGAAATCCACGGCCAGATAGCGCACCGAGGATTCCAGCGCCGCCTTGGCCAAGCCCATGGCGTTGTAGTTCGGCATGGCGCGGTCGCCGCCGTTATAGGTCAGCGTGATCATGGAGCCGCCGTCCGACATCATCGCCGCGGCGCGCTTCGCCGCCTCGGTGAAGGAGAAGCAGGAGATCACCATGGTGCGGACGAAATTCTCCCGCGTGGTGTCGGCGTAGAGGCCGCGCAGCTCGCTCTTGTCGGAGAATCCGATGGCGTGGACCAGAAAGTCCAACTTGCCCCACTGCTGCTTCAACGTGTCGAACACCGCGTCGACCGACTTGATGTCCTCGACGTCGCAGGGCAGTACCAGCGAGGAACCAACCGATTCCGCCAGCGGCTTCACGCGCTTCGCCAGCGCCTCGCCTTGATAGGTGAAGGCGAGCTTGGCGCCGTGTTCCGAAAGCGTCTTGGCGATACCCCAGGCGATTGAGTGGTCGTTGGCGACCCCCATGACCAGCCCGCGCTTGCCCTGCATCAACTGCGTCATGCCATCCAATAACCACTTCACGAGCCCGCTCTCGCGCGAGCGAGGGATTAATCTTTCCGCCTCACACGTCGAGCCGTTTGAACGCCAGCGAGGCGTTGGTGCCGCCGAAGCCGAATGAGTTCGACAGCACGCAGCCGAGTTTCACGTCGTCGCGCCGCTCGCGCACGATCGGTATGTCGGCGAAGGCCGGATCGAGCGTTTCGATATTGGCGCTTTCGCAGATGAAGCCGTTGTTCATCATCAAGAGCGAATAGATCGCTTCCTGAACACCGGCGGCGCCCAGCGAATGGCCGGTCAGCGACTTGGTCGCGGAGATCGGCGGACACTTGTCGCCGAACACTTCGCGGATCGCCTCGATTTCCTTGATGTCGCCGATCGGCGTCGAGGTGGCGTGCGGATTGATGTAATCGACCGGCGCGCCGACCGTCGACAGCGCCATCTTCATGCAGCGCATCGCGCCCTCGCCCGAAGGCGCCACCATGTCTTCGCCGTCTGACGTCGCACCATAGCCCGCAACCTCGGCATAGATCTTGGCGCCGCGCGCCTTGGCGTGATCGAGCTCCTCGAGCACCAGCACCCCGGCGCCGCCGGCGATGACAAATCCGTCGCGGTCCGCGTCATAGGCGCGCGACGCCTTGTCGGGCATCTGGTTGAATTTGGACGACATCGCGCCCATGGCGTCGAACAGCACCGACAGCGTCCAGTCGAGATCTTCGCAGCCGCCGGCGAAGATCACATCCTGCTTGCCGACCTGGATGGTTTCCGTGGCATTGCCGATGCAATGGCTGGAGGTCGCGCAGGCGGAGGAAATGGAATAGTTGACGCCTTTGATCTTGAACCAGGTGGCGAGCGTGGCCGACGCCGTCGAGCACATCGCCTTGGGCACCGCGAACGGGCCGACGCGTTTGGGGCCCTTGCTGCGTGTTATGTCGGCGGATTCAACAATGGTGCGGGTCGAAGAACCGCCGGAACCCATGATGATGCCGGTGCGCTCGTTGGAAATGTCGCCGGCTTCCAGGCCGGCGTCACGGATCGCCTGCTCCATGGCGACGTGATTCCAGGCGGTGCCGCCGCCGAGGAAACGCATGGCGCGCCGATCGACCGCTTCGCTGGGATCCAGCGTGGGCGCGCCATGCACCTGGCAGCGAAAACCGAGCTCGGCATATTTGTCGGCGCGCACGATGCCCGACTTTGCCTCGCGCAAGCTCGCCAGGACTTCCTGGGTATTGTTACCGACCGAGGAGACGATGCCCATCCCGGTGACGACAACCCGCCTCATACGCGCCTCTTTCGTTCTATGATCCGCGCGCGCCGCCGCGCGGTGCGCCGTGTCGTCATGCACCGCTCGGCTGCATCGCCTGGTCCTGCCGGAACAAGCCAACCTTGAGATCAGCCGCCCGGTAGATGATGGAGCCGTCAGCCGACAGCCAGCCGTCGGCAACACCGAGCACGAGTTTGGAGCGCATGACCCGCTTGATGTCGAGTCCGTAGATGACTTCCTTGACGTTCGGAAGAACCTGGCCGGAGAATTTCAGCTCGCCCAGACCGAGTGCGCGGCCTTTGCCGGGCGAACCGAGCCAGCCGAGGAAAAAGCCGAGCAATTGCCAGAGCGCATCGACGCCGAGGCAGCCCGGCATGACCGGATCGCCCTTGAAGTGGCAGGGGAAAAACCAGAGGTCGGGCTTCAGATCGAGCACCGCACGCACCGCGCCCTTGCCGTATTCGCCGCCGCCCTCGGCAATCTCGGAAATACGGTCGAACATCAGCATGGGGGGCAGTGGCAGCTGCGGGCCGTCCTTGAACAGTTCCCCGCGGCCGCAGGCCAGCAGGTCCTCATAGTCGAAGCTCGCGCGCCGCTCGCTCATCGATCCGTCCGTCATTGCTGCCATTCCGGGCTGTCCAAGCGGGAATTCCTAACATAGGCAGCCGGGGGAGAAAACCGACCATCTCGGCTTGCGTCCGCCGGTCGCAAATGCCATCTGAAGAGGAGCCTGTTGCGAAAGAGTTGCATCTTTCGGACGATATGTTACAAATGTAACGATCGCGCAAGGCAATGTCTGTCGGAGCAGTTCGCGTATCATGACGCCATCGCGCACCATGGTTTTCACCACCGCCGAAGGGTTCGAGCAGCTGTCGCAGGAGCCGCGCGCGGTTCTCACCGGCTGTCCCTGGCATGACGTCAAGGCGATGCTGCGTGACGTGGGGCTGCGGCCCACGCGCCAGCGCATGGCGCTCGGCTGGATGCTGTTCGGCAAGGGCGACCGGCACCTCACTGCGGAAATGCTCTACGAGGAAGCGACCAAGGCGAAAGTATCGGTGTCGCTGGCGACCGTCTACAACACCCTGCACCAGTTCACCGAGGTGGGGCTGTTGCGCCAGGTCGCGGTCAACGGTTCAAAAAGCTATTTCGATACCAATGCATCGCAGCATCATCACTTCTTTATCGAAGGCGAAAACAGCCTGCTCGATATTCCCGATCGCGATGTGGTGGTCGGGAAGACGCCTATCCCGCCCGCCGGCTATGAGATCGCGCGCGTGGACGTTGTGGTGCGGTTGCGCCGCAAGAGCGGCTGACGCAGCGCTTTCACTTTCACTTCAGGGCATCGAAGCGAGCTGATCGCACCGTAGACCTGCGGCGTGCGGGCGCTTGCGTCGTGGCGGCCCCAAGTGTCAACTGATGCGGCCGGCCCGCAGCAAGCCGGCGCCGAGCGGCGCGCGATCGTCGCCTTAGCAGAGGAGCCGACACCATGTCCCCGATGTTCGCCGGCCGCATTGCAGGTCTCGCATCCGTATTGACGATGCTCGCCGGCAACGCCCTCGCGCAAGGCCTCGAAGACCGGGTCGTGATCGTCACCTCGTTCTCCAAGGACCTCACCGAACCCTACGCCCAGGCGTTCCAAAAAAAATATCCCGGCACCAGGGTCGAGGTGCAGAACCGCAATACTGCCGCCGCCGTGACCTTCATCCGCGAAACGCGGTCGAGCCCGCCCGACATCATGTGGGCCTCGGCGCCGGACGCCTTCGAAGTGCTCAAGAAGGACAAGCTGCTGCGGAAATACCAGCCGCAGGCGCAAGGCATTGCGCAGAAGGTCGGGTCCTATCCGGTCAACGATCCTGATGGGTTCTTCGTCGGCTTCGCGGCTTCCGGCTACGGCATCATGTACAACACGCGCTACCTCAGCGCCAACAAACTGCCGGCGCCGAAGGAATGGGACGACCTGAAGAAGCCCAGCTATTTCGGCCATATCGGCATTTCCGCGCCGTCACGTTCCGGCACCACGCATCTCACGGTCGAGACCATTTTGCAGGGCGAAGGCTGGGACAAGGGGTGGGCCACGCTCTTAGAGATCGGCGGCAACCTGGCGCAGGTATCCGACCGCTCATTCGGCGTGCCCGACGCGGTCAATAGCGGTCAATACGGCATCGGCATCGTGATCGACTTCTTCGGCCTGTCGGCCAAGGCATCGGGTTTTCCGGTCGACTTCGTCTATCCGACCGTGACCACCATCGTGCCGGCCAATGTCGGCATCATTGCCAATGCAAAAAATCCGAAAGCGGCGGAAGCCTTCGTGGAATTCCTGTTGTCGGAGGAAGGCCAGCAGATCCTGCTCGACCCAAAAATCCAGCGCCTGCCGGTGCGGGCGAGCACCTACGCCAAGGCGCCCGCGGACTATCCCAATCCGTTCAAGGATGCGCGGCTCGGCGCCCGCGTGAGCTTCAACGCCGAGCTGTCCGAGGGACGCTACGAACTGCTCAACTCGCTCTACGACCGGGCGGTGACGTTCCGGCTGCGAGAGCTCAATGCCGCTTGGAAAGCGATCCACGCCGCGGAAGCGAAGCAGGGCACGAGTGCCGAGGCCAAGCGGCTGATCGCGGACGCCCGCAAGCTCGCAGGTTCCGTGCCGATCAGCGAAAAGGAAGCCAGTGACCCGTCGATCGCCGGTGCGTTCCAGACGCTCAAGCCGGGCGCCAAGCCGGCCGGCCGACAGGCCGAGTTCGAGAGCCGCTGGGACGCCGCAGCAGCCAAGAATTATGCCGACGCCCGCGCGCTGGCGGAAAAAGCGTTGGCCGCGAAGTAATGTAGAGCGTTGCTCCCAGTTGAACGGGGGTCGCCGATCTAAAAACTCGGCGGGTTGGGGGTCGAGTGAGCGTCGCCCAAGTAAGAGCAAGCCTTCCTTTGCGTGGGAAGGACGGCGGCTGGCCCGCGCGTTTCGGGGCGAGCGCCACCCAAGTCGTCATTCTCGTTCTGATCGCGCTCTTTCTGCTCGCCTTCATGATCGTGCCGCTACTGCGGGTGATCGTGGTCGCCTTCACCGGGCATGACGGCGCGTTCACGTTGGTTCATTTCGGAGACTTCTTCCAGACCGCACTGCTGCGCGAATCGTTCTGGAACTCAATCTACGTCGCGGTCATGACGGTGGTGGTGGCGAGCCTGATAGCGGTACCGCTGGCCACCCTGATCGTGCGCTTTCAATTTCGCGGGGCGGCGCTGATTCATACGCTCGGCGTCGTCCCGTTGGTGATGCCGCCGTTCGTCGGCGCGGTGGCGATGCAACTGATCTATGGCCGCAACGGGGCCATCAACCTGTTGTTGCTCGACTGGTTCGGTTTCCGCATCCCATTCATGGAAGGACTGAACGGGGTCATCTTCGTCGAAGCGCTGCACTACTTTCCATTCATCCTGCTCAATCTGTCGGCATCACTCGCCAATATCGATTCGGCCATGGAAGAGTCTGCGCAGAACCTCGGCGCGCATGGATTCACTTTGTTCCGGCGCATCGTCTTTCCGCTGGCCCTGCCGGGATACGTCGCCGGCGCAGCGCTGGTGTTCGTCAAAGTATTCGACGATCTCGCCACGCCGCTGCTGCTCAACGTCACCAATATGCTGGCCCCGCAGGCCTATCTGAAGATCACCTCGGTCGGCATCAGCGATCCAATGGGCTACGTGATCTCGGTGTTCATGATCATCTGCTCGCTCGGCGCCATGGCGCTGGCGGCGCTGACCCTGCGCGGGCGCGATTTCGCGACCTTGCAGCGCGGCGGCGGCGGACTGTCGCGCCGTTCCATGGGCCCGCTCGGTAATACGGTGGCGGGCGCTTTTGTGGTGCTGGTGCTGCTGCTGGTCCTGTCGCCGCATATCGGTATTTTCCTGCTGTCGATCGCCACCGTCTGGTCGTTCGCGGTGCTGCCGGACAGCTACACGCTCGCTCATTACACCACGGTGTTCCGCGAGGCGGCGCCGCTCATTTCCAACACCATCCTGTATTGCGGGCTGGCCGGACTGATCGACGTCATTGTGGGCGCGGCGCTCGCCTATATCGTATTGCGCACCCGGCTGCCGGGCCGGCGGCTGGTCGAACAGGTCGCCATGGCGGCGGTGGCGGTGCCCGGCTTGGTGCTTGGCATCGGGCTGTTGCGCACCTATTACGACGTCAAGCTGCCATTTTTCGGCGAGTCGCTCGCGACCTTCTGGTTCATGCTGGTGATCGCCTATGCGGTGCGGCGCCTGCCCTATGCACTGAGCGCCGCGACCGCGGCGCTGCAGCAGCTGCATGTCAGCCTGGAGGAAGCGGCAGAAAATCTCGGCGCCGGAAAGTTCACCACGCTGACGCGCGTCGTCGTTCCCTTGATGACCGGCGGCTTGCTCGCGGGCTTCGTGACCAGCTTCGCAACGGCGGCGGTCGAGCTGTCGGCAACGCTGTTGCTGGTCGCGCGCGCGCCGGATGCCCCGCTGGCCTACGGTATCTATGTCTACATGCAGTCGGCCGCCGGCCGCGGACCGGGCGCTGCACTCGGGGTCATTGCGGTGTTGGTGGTTGCGATCGCCACCTACCTCGCCTACCGCGTCGCCGAGCGCGAGCGCGGCCTGAAATCGCGCGAGGTTTTCTAATCCCTCCCCCGGAGGGGGAGGGTGGTCGGCCGCAGGCCGACCGGGTGGGGAATGTAATGGCGAATGAAATGGCTCGAAAGCTGCGCAAGCGCATGACCCCACAGGAGGTTAAGCTCTGGGTGCATCTCCGGTCATGGAAACAGCGTGGTTTTCATTTTCGGCGGCAGGCACCGCGCGACCGTTTCATCTTGGATTTTGTCTGCCTTAAGCATCATCTCATTGTGGAAGTCGACGGGGGTCAACATAATCTCGACGCACATGCGCAACGAGACGGCTCACGAGATCATCATTTTATAAAGCAAGGATTCAAAGTGTTGCGCTTCTGGAATTCCGATATCGATCGAAATCTGAATGGCGTACTCACGCAGATCGACGACGCTTTGAAAGACCCCCACCCGGCCGCCTACGGCGGCCACCCTCCCCCTTAGGGGGAGGGATAGGAACCTCTCATGACCCGCGGCGTGACCATAGAGCATGTCAGTTTTCGCTATGGTGCCACTGCCGTGCTCGACGACATCGATCTTGCCGTGGAGCGCGGCGAATTCTTCGCGTTTCTTGGTCCCTCGGGATCCGGCAAGACCACACTGCTGCGGCTGGTGGCGGGTTTCGGCAGACCGTCCGCCGGCCGCATCCTGATCGGCGAGCGCGACGTCACGCGGCTGCCGCCCTGGAGCCGCAATGTCGGCATGGTGTTTCAGAGCTATGCGCTATGGCCGCATATGAGCGTCGCCAAGAACGTCGCCTTCGGCCTCGAACGCCGCAAGCTCGGGCGCGCCGAGATCGAGCGCAAGGTCCGTGACGCGCTCGATCTTGTCGGGCTGACGGCCTATGCGGATCGCCGCCCAGCGCAACTATCGGGCGGCCAGCAGCAGCGTGTCGCACTTGCCCGCACACTGGTGATCGAGCCCGAAGTGCTGCTGCTCGATGAGCCGCTGTCCAATCTCGATGCCCGGCTGCGGGTCGATATGCGGTCCGAGCTGCGGCAATTGCAGCGCAAGCTCGGCCTCACCGCGATCTATGTCACCCACGACCAGGAGGAGGCCAACGCCATCGCCGACCGCCTCGCGGTGCTCGATCAGGGCCGCATCCAGCAAGTGGGCAAGCCGATCGAGCTGTATGACCGGCCGGCCAACCGCTTTGTCGCCACGTTTCTTGGCACTGCCAACCTGATCGACGGGGCGATCGAGGCAAACGGCCGTTTTGTCGCCGCCGACGGATTCGTACTGACCGGAATTGCCGGACCGCCGGGGCCCGCCTGCATCTCGATCCGTCCGCAGGACATTGGCGTGACCCGACCAGAGAACGGCATTCCCGCGCAGGTAACGGAGCGCGAATTCCTTGGCGGGGTGACGCGCTATCGGATGCAGGCTGGCCGCCACGCGATCATTGTCGACATACCGCACCGGCGCGGCGATCAGACTTACGATGTGGGAGCGGGAATCGGTCTTTTGATCGAACCTAAGCAGGTGTCGGTGCTGCAATAGGCTCGCACGATAAACTGTCGCGTCTCAATCGCGGAAACCTCGCGGATCACTCCACCTTTTCGTTGAGGTAGACGCCCCAGAGGCGCTCCTGCGCGATCCAGCCATCGAAGCCGGAGCCGATGATGCGGCACCAGGCGCCGGTGCACCGCTTTACCGAACCGAACACGCCGGCTTGCAGCCGGGCGACCACCGCGCCGTCCGCACTCGCCTTGTCGTAGAGCGGGACCAGATCATTCTTGTCGCGCGGCATCACCACCCCCGTCCGCCGCCCCGACAGCATGGAATGGTAGACCCAGCCTTCCGATCCTTCCCAATCGCGGATGCGGCGCCAATTGTCCGATTCGGCGGTGACCTCCACCGGCAGGCCGGCGCGCTGGTATTGCCAGGCGACGGCATGGTCGCGGGTCGGACCGCCGCGCACATTGACCTTGTCCGGCTTGAGGCTGACGAATCGCGGCACCGGCAGGCCGCTGGCGGAACCGGTCAATTCGCCCGCCGCCTGCAGCGGCGCGGTCATGACAACGGCGAGCGCCACCAAAAGACCGCGCGCCAGCCATATGGACGGCGCGGCACGGCGTCGTCTCTCCAGAGCGCAACGGCGATCGGCAATACGGTGGGTCATGCAGAGAAGCTAACGCGACACGGTGACGATGCTGTCGGCATGGGTGCCTTGTCTTGACCGGACCATCTGGTAGAGAGGGACCGCGTTCGCCACAGACCCAGCCAATGGGATAGGGCAGTGTCGAACGGCAGGGTTAAAGAGGGCTGAACGCCTTGAGAAAAACGGCAGCTGATGCCGTTTTGCCACGCCTGACGCCAGGTGCGAGCGATGCCAAAACCCAAGAAGCCGCTTGTCGTGGTCACCCGCAAGCTGCCGGACAGCGTCGAGACGCGCATGCGCGAATTGTTCGACGCAAAGCTCAACCTCGACGACAAGCCGATGAGCCAAGCCGATCTGGCCGAAGCGGCGAGGAACGCCGACGTCCTGGTGCCCACGGTCACCGACCGCATCGATTCCGGCGTGCTGAGCAAGGCCGGCGACAGGCTCAAGCTGATTGCCAATTTCGGCAACGGCGTCGACAATATTGACGTCGCCGCTGCTGCCGGACGCGGCATTACCGTGACCAATACGCCGAACGTGTTGACCGAGGACACCGCCGACATGACGATGGCGTTGATCCTGGCGGTGCCGCGGCGGCTGGCCGAAGGTTTCGAGATTCTCGAGCACGGCAAGTGGCAGGGCTGGTCGCCGACCTGGATGCTCGGTCACCGAATCTGGGGCAAGCGGCTCGGCATCATCGGCATGGGGCGCATCGGCCAGGCGGTGGCGCGGCGCGCCCGCGCCTTCGGCATGTCGATCCACTATCACAACCGCCGCCGGGTCGCGCCACGCATCGAAGAGGAGCTGGGCGCCACCTATTGGGAAAGCCTCGACCAGATGCTGGCGCGCATGGACATCGTGTCGGTCAACTGCCCGCACACGCCGGCGACTTATCATCTGCTCTCGGCGCGGCGGCTCAAGCTGATGCGATCCGAGGCCTATCTCGTCAATACAGCGCGCGGTGAGGTGATCGACGAGAATGCGCTGGTGCGTTTGATCGACGCCGGCGAGATTGCCGGCGCCGGTCTCGACGTGTTCGAGCACGAGCCCGCCGTCAATCCCAAGCTGGCCAAGCTCGCCCGCGCCGGCAAGGTGGTGCTGCTGCCGCATATGGGCTCGGCGACCTTGGAAGGCCGCATCGACATGGGCGAGAAGGTCATCGTCAATATCCGGACCTTCATGGACGGCCACAAGCCGCCGGATCGCGTCCTGCTGTCGATGCTGTGAGTCAGGACGCGTACTCATAAACAGCGATCGTAGCGGTTCACGGTTTCTGCTTCAGGCCCATGAACGGCCCTCGTTCCAGTCACGCCACATGTCGAAGAAGTGCCATAAGCAGACGGTAGCGCAGAGACGCACCAGGCTCACGCCCCTCACGCGGGCAAATCCCTACGAGCCTTCAGGTGACGGCAAGATTAGGCGCACGGTCGTGCCCTGGCTGTTGCTCTCCCGCGCGACCTGGCCGCCGAGCTGTTTGGCGAAGCCATCGACCAGCCGGCCGCCGAGCCCGGAATCGGCCCGTCGAGGATCGAGCCCTTGGCCATCGTCGGCGACCGTCAGGCGAAGCTCCCCCGGCACCCGCTTTAGCGTCACCAAAACAGTGCCTTTTGTCCCGCCCGGAAAAGCGTATTTGACGGCATTTGTCACAAGCTCGTTCACAATGAGCCCGATCGGAATTGCCCGATCGGTCGGCAGGAGTTCGCTCTCGATGTCGGTCTTGAGCACGATGGACGTGCCGTCTTCCTTATGTACCGATGAGATCAGGTCGCGGCATAACTCATCCAGATAGGTCGCCGCATCGACCGCTTCAACCGTGTCGGCTTTGCTTAGCTTGGAATAGAGCTGCCCGAGTGCGTTGATGCGATGCGAGACCCTTTCAAGCGCCGCTTTGCCCTCGCCGCTCTTGTGGCTCCGCGCTTCAATGCTGACCATTGCCGCGATAATCTGCAGGCTGTTCTTGACCCGGTGGGTCAGCTCTTGCAACAGCATGCCGATACGCTCGCCGGCAATCGCGTGCTCGCGCTCAAGCCGCACGCGCTCGGTGACGTCTTCGATCGCCAGGAGGATCAGTTGTATCTTGTCGCCGGGCCGATAAACCTTGCGCGCGTTGAGGCACATGACGCGCTGGCCGATTGATGGGAAGAACTGTTCGACTTCGAAACCCTCGAATGTTCGTCCGCCGGAAATGATGGTCTCGAGCGCGCTGCGGAGTTCGGGAATGTCCCACTCTCTGTTGCCGATTTCATAGAGCTTTCGGCCGACCGCATGCTCTGGCGCGACTGAGAATTTGTCGCAGAAGGCGCGGTTCGCGAAGCGGATGGTCAGATCGGGCTCGAGCACGAGCAGGCCTTCGCGGATCGTCTCCACGATATCCAGTGGGTCGACTTCGCGCACGGACGGCTCCTGCGTACCTTCTGAGGACGGGGCTCATCCAAGACAGCAAGAATACGATCCTGCTGGAGAGGCGACGTCAGCCTCCCGCCGGTCCTGATTATGATCGATTGAGGATGTGTTGTCGGTAATGTACATTACCGAATTCGTCAAGACCTGACTTTACGTGTATGTTTGGGAAGGTAAAAAGCGACGCGCTCTCGGGCCAAACTGATAACATTCACAAGATGCCTTCGTGATGCCCTGCCGATTGAGCCCGTGCAGATGGGTGTTCGTCGGGCGACTTGTCGTCTGACGGCAGTTGGGCCGGCTCTTCTTCGGCGAGCCACGCTTCGTTGCGCCACCAAGCGTGCTCAAGCCCGCAGTGCGGGCAGCGGGAGTGAGCCAAGGTTTCCGGAATTTTTTGGTAGCTGTCAGAAACGGTAAGTATCCCGGTCGAAACATCTTGTCCGGTTCGCGGGCACTTGATCATCAGCATCGCCATAACATGCTCCCTGACTCACTGCGTGGCGCTCCTGACTCACTGCGTGGTCCAGTGACGTTGAGAAAAGCTTAAAAAAACCCACGCAAAAAAATGTTCAAAATTGAACACGTTGCAAATTTATTCGCTGTGGACATCCCTCCTGATTTCGGGCGTCTCATGCAAAACCATGCTCAACAAGGAATTATGGACTTCCAGGTGTCCGTTGTATTCGATGAACCCCAGCTTGCGGAATTTGTTCATGAAAGAACTCACACGCGACCTTGTGGTGCCGACCATCTCTGCGAGCGTCTCTTGGCTGATTTTCGCTATGACCGGCTCCGGCCTTCCCTCCTTGCCAAAATTTGCCATTAAGAGAAGCAGCCTCGCGAGACGTTTCTCGCTCGAATTGAAAAGCTGGTCGACCAAGTCCTCCTCAACTCGGGCGTTCCGAGCCAATAGGTGCGACATGAACATCTCGGAAAATTTTGGCTCGTCATGGAGCACGCGCACGATGGCCGCTTTGTCGAGCCGCATTATGACGGCTTCCGTCATTGCTGTGACTGTCGCCAAGCGCCGTGGCTGGCCGCTCAGACAGCCCTCGCCAAAAAAATCCCCCTTCCCATGGATTGCGACGACCGCTTCCTTCCCGCGCTCGGAAACAACGCAGACCTTGACCTTGCCCTCCTGAATGTAAAAGACAGAATCCGCCGAATCTCCCTGCGAGAAGACAGCTTGATTCTTTCGATATGTCGATACGGTCCTGCCCCCGTCCACGGTGGCAAGAAACGTTTTGACATTGAAGGGCTGCTTCCTCTTTGCCTTCATGACAACGCTTGCCATCCCAGTGCCGATTGTGGGTTGATACGTGAGCGCTACCGAGCGCCCACGTCAGCCTCCACCGGTGCTGATTGTGCGCTTTTGGCGATCTGCTGTCGGTAATGTACATTACCGATTCGGTCGGGGACCTGATTTTTACGTGTATGTTTTGGGAAGACGAAGGGCGACGCGCTCTCGGACCAACTGATAACATTCACAAGATGCCTTCGTGAGGCCCTGCCGGTCCAGTATTGTGACTTGCCGTCGGCCGCGCGCAATCAAACCGGCATGTTCCAACTCCCGGGCGGCATTCGTGATGGTCGGCCGCTGGACCCCCAGCATTGCGGCCAGCAGGTCCTGAGTGATCGGCAGTGCGTCATTGTCACTGCGGTCACGCATCATGAGCAGCCAACGCGCCAGCCGCTGCTTGAGGCTGTGAGCACCGTTGCACGCTACCGACACCAGGACCTGCTCGAGAAAGGCCTGGACATAAGCGTGTATGAGACTTCGGAAGGACGGCATCGACTGCATGGCCCGTGTGAACGCTACGCGCGACATCTTTGCCGCGCTGCCCGGGATTTGGACGAGAAGCCGGACGGAGGAACTCTTGTCACCGAACACGGCTTGCAAACCGGTGCAACCCTCCCGACCGATCGTTGCCATCTCAATGATACTGCCGTCCGCATAAACCGCCACCACCGAGACGACACCGCTATCGGGGAAGAACACATGGTCGAGCGAACTATCGGCGTCCATCAGGATCTGCCCGTGTTGGCAGTGAATGTGTTCAAGCTCCGGCATAAGCCGCTTGAGATTGCGGGACGGCAGGGCGAGCAATAGCCGATTGCGGGGCCAATTTGATAAAGCGTTCACACCCTTGAACTGCTCCCGGATCGCGTTGGTTCCATGAGGAAACGCGTCGTGACGCCATTCCATGGTGCCCCAGTTCAGCGCAGGACCCCTGGAATGCGTTCGAGAAGCCCATACAGAAGGTTCCGGGGCTGGCTTTCAGGCGCTCGTCGATGACGCCCCACGGATGGCGCGGGGCGGAAACCTAATGTCTCTTCCGGGTCAACCCTGAGCTAGTTGCATCCGGTGCGCCATGTCTGCTTGTCGGCCGACTCCGGAAACGCCAAAGGGCCATTGATGCTGCCGGCAAAGTGGTGTTGCTGCTGCATATGGTCTCGGCGACCCTGGAAGGGCCGCATCGACATGGGCGAGAAGGTCATCGTCAATATCCGGACCTTCATGGACGGACACAAGCCTCCGGACCGCGTCCTGCTGTCAATGCTGTAACGCTTCCGCGCCCCCTCCCCAGCGCGAAAATTTGTCGTATCATCGCGTCACGACCATTCGCTCGGGGAGCTTGCTATGCGCAGGTTGATCGCAGGCGCGGCGGCCGTTCTTCTGGTTTGCACGCAGATCGTTTCGGCCGCGCCGGCCGGGCGGCTGCAGCCGAAGGACATCCAGGCCACGTTTTTCAACGGCCAGCCGTTCACCGCCTCGACGCCCGCCAATGTCAAATACAAGATGGTGTTCACATCGGACGGAAAGATGACCCGCGAACCGCTCGGCAAAGCCGGCGCCAAGAACGAAGGCACTTGGCGGCTCAATCCGGAAGGCTTCTGCACCACTTGGAAGGGCGCCAAGCAAAACTGCTTCACCGTGCTGTCCAGCGGCCAGAACAAATGGTCGGTCATCGCCGGCACGCAGGCGGTCGCCTATTGGTCGAAATAAAACCGGTTATTGGTGGCCCGACAAATCTTTGACGGTGGGATGCTCGCCGCTCAACGGATTCGCCGGATCCCAGCCATAGTTCAGGGTCTCGAACCGCATGGAGCGGGCGTCGAGCATCACCAGCCGTCCGACCAGCCCTTCGCCGAAGCCGACGATCTCGCGGATCACTTCAAGCGCCATCAGCGAGCCGAGCACGCCGGCGAGCGCTCCCAGGATGCCGGCCTCGGCACAGGCCGGCACCGTGCCGGGCGGCGGCGGCTCGGGAAACAGGCAGCGATAGGTTGGGTTTCGCTTTCCGTCCAGCGCGCGCTCGTGCGCCCGGATGGTGGTGAGCGTGCCGTCGAAGGTGCCGACCGCCGCGGTGACCAACGGCCTTTGGGCCAAGAAACAAGCATCGGACACCAGATAGCGGGTGGCGAAATTGTCCGAGCCGTCCGCCACGATGTCATAGTTGGCAATGAGATCGAGCGCATTGCCGGCGGCTAGGCGCTCGGCATGACATTCCACCGTCACGTGCGGATTGAGCCGGCGGATGGCGGTTGCCGCGCTATCGACCTTCGGTGTGCCGACATCCGGCGTGGCGTGAATGACCTGCCGCTGCAGGTTCGACAGCGCCACGGCGTCGTCGTCGATCACACCCAGCGTGCCGACACCGGCAGCGGCCAGATAGAGCAGCACCGGCGCGCCGAGCCCGCCGGCGCCGATCACCAGCACCCGTGCGCGCTTGAGCGCAGCCTGCCCGGGCCCGCCCACCTCACGCAGCACGATGTGGCGGGCATAGCGTTCGAGTTCGTCGGCGTTCAGCATGGGCAGCACTTATAGCATCTCCATTGCAGACCGGTACCTATCCAGGCAACGCCAATCGCCGCATTTGCGCCTGGGCACCGATCGGCTAGGCTCGTTGGCATGCGTATTGTCCGTATTGTTGCTGCGCTTTCCGCCATCGCTTTTTCGTCCGGCGTTTTGGTTGCCGGGCTGCTGTCGCAATCCGGCGCAGTGCGCGCCGAGCCGGCAAAGAAAAAGGCCGCGGCGAAGAAGAAACCGGCGGCGGCGCAGGCCGGCCGCGAGGTCTATGCCGCCATGCCGCTCGCCGAGCGGCTCGCCATCCAATTCGACTTGGCCTGGAGCGGCGACTACAACGGCCTGATCACCGGCGAGTTCGACGACCGTTCCATCGCCGCGGTGAAATCGTTCCAGAAGAGCAACACGTTCAAGGACACCGGCGTGCTCAATCCGCAGGAGCGCGCCCTGCTGTCGGCTGCTTCCAAGGCGGGACAGGCCCGGGTCGGATGGAAAATGGTCGACGACCCGGTGAGCCAGACGCGGGTCGGCTTGCCGACCAAGCAGGCGCCGAATGCGTCCAAGGGCGTCAGCGGCAGCCGCTGGAGCTCGGCGCAAGGGCAGGTGCAGATCGAAACCTTCCGCGTGAGCGGACCGGGCAGCACGCTTGCGGCGGTGTTCGAGCAGCAGAAGCGCAATCCGTCCAACCGCAAACTTGAAGTCAATCTTCTGCGGCCGGATTTCTTCATCCTGTCGGGGCTGCAGGGATTGAAGAAATTCTATGTGCGCGCCCAGGCCAGGAACGGCGAAGTACGCGGCCTGACCGTGCTCTACGACCAGGCCACCGAAGGCGTGATGGATCCGATCGTGGTGGTGATGTCGAGCGCCTTCGCCCCGTTTCCGGGCAGCGGCATCGCGCTCAACGGACCGCCGACGCGGCGCATGGTCGAATACGGCACCGGTATTGTGGTGACCACGGCCGGTCACATCGTCACCGACCGGCAGTTGACCGCCGGCTGCAACATCATCCAGGTCAGCGGCCATGGCGACGCCAGCCGGATTGCCGACGACCCCGCATCGGGGCTCGCGGTGCTGCGAGTGTTTGGCGCCGGCAATCTTGCACCGGCGGCACTGGTGCATGAAGGTGCAAAAGGCATCGAGTTGACTTTGGTCGGCATTGCGGATCCGCAGTCCCAGGATGGCGGCCGCGACACTGTCGCCACGGCTGCGCGGATCTACGGCGACGCGATCGAGCCGGCGCCACCACTTGGTCTGTCGGGCGCCGCCGCGCTCGACAGCCAGGGCCGCGTGTTCGGCATGGTGACGCTGAAGACACCGGTGGTCGCCGGCGCCGGTGCGGCGATCCCGCTGCCGGCGGCATCCGCCGTGCCGATCGACACGATCCGCAAATTCCTCGACGCCCGCTATATCACGCCGGCCACCGGCCGCTCCGGCGTCGACGCCATCAAGGCATCGCTCGTGCGCGTTATTTGCGTCCGCAAGTGAGCAGATCCGGATATCGGCTTTTGTTACCGATGCTTGAATTGCGGCACCCGCTTCTCCACGAATGCCGCCATGCCTTCCTTCTGATCCTCGGTTGCAAACAGCGCGTGGAACAGACGGCGTTCGAACCGCACGCCCTCGGAGAGCGAGGTCTCAAGCGCAAGATTGACCGCCTGCTTTGCCGCCAGCACCGCCGGCAGCGGCATCGAGGCGATGGCTTCGGCTGTTTTCATCGCTTCGTCCAGCAGGCTCGCCACCGGAACGACCCGCGCCACCAGACCAGCGCGCTCGGCTTCGGCGGCGTCCATCATCCGCCCGGTCAGCACCAGATCCATGGCCTTGGCCTTGCCGACCGCACGGGCGAGACGCTGGGTGCCGCCATTGCCGGGAATGATGCCGAGCTTGATCTCGGGCTGGCCGAACTTGGCATTGTCGGCGGCGATGATGAGATCGCATTGCATGGCCAGCTCGCAGCCGCCGCCGAGCGCAAAGCCCGACACCGCAGCGATCACCGGCTTGCGCGCACGCGCCACCGCATCCCAATCGGCGGTGTAGTCATTCATGAACATGTCCACGGCGGACTTGTCGGCCATTTCCTTGATGTCGGCGCCGGCCGCAAAGGCTTTCTCCGAGCCGGTCAGCACCATGCAGCCGATACCCGCATCGGCCTCGAACGCCGCGACGGCGTGCCGCAACTCCTCGTTGATCGCGGAGTTCAGCGCATTCAGCGCGGCCGGCCGGTTCAGCCGGATCAATCCGACCCGCCCGCGGGTCTCGACCAGGATGTTGTCGTAGGTCATGGCAATCTCATGGATATTTTGGTCCCTTCGTGCCGTCCCGAATAATGCTCACCATCGCCACCTGACGGGAGCACAGCAAGGCCACGTCGTCATTTCTGACAGCCCGGACAAAAGAACGTGGAGCGGCCAGTCTGCACGATCCGCTTGATGGTGCCGCGGCAGCCGGGCGTGCGACAGCGTTTTCCCTCCTGGTCGTAAACCCGAAAATCATGCTGGAAGTCGCCGAGGCCGCCATCGGTGCGGCGGTGATCGCGCAGCGATGAGCCGCCGGCCTTGATCGCGGCATGCAACACGTCTTTGATCCCGGCGACCAGCCGGCCGGCGCGCTCATGCGGCTGGCCAAGGCGCGTCGCCAAGCTTGCCGCCAAGCGCTTGGGCGACAGCCGCGCCAAGTGTAAGGCCTCACAGACATAGATGTTGCCGAGCCCCGCCACCACGCGCTGGTCCGACAGCGCCGCCTTCAGCGAGGTCTTCTTGCCTTTGCAGGCGCTCGCAAGCATCGCGGCGTCGAATGCGTTGCCAAGCGGCTCCGGCCCCATCGCTTTCATCAACGGATGCTCGTCGAGCCTGTCGCGCGCCGCCAACTTCATAAAGCCGAAGCGGCGCGGGTCGTTGAAGGTGACGATGGCGCCGTTGGACATGTGAAACACCACATGATCGTGTGCGGCGTGTTTCGCGCGTTCACGATTGTATCGGGCCCTGTTCGTTTCGTTGGCTCCATCAAACACATGCAACGACCCCGACATGCCGAGATGCATCATCAACACGTCGCCGGATGACAGGTCGAGCAGCAGATATTTTCCGCGGCGACCCAGGCCCTTCACGGTTTGCCCGTGGAGCAGGTCCGTGAAGCCCTCCGGTAGTGGCCAGCGCAAATCCGGCCGCCGCGCTTCAACCTTGCTGAAACGCGCGCCTTCCATGGCCGGGGCGAGGCCGCGGCGGACGGTTTCGACTTCGGGTAGCTCGGGCACGCCAGGGATCCACGCCGATTGGAGAAAAGCGGAAGGCCATCACACCATGGTATCGTCCGTGGCAAATGTTCATTTGCGCATTTGGAATGAGCTGAAGAACGCTTCCACAGGACCGTTTCGTTCGGTGCCGTCGGGGCCGACATAGACGTTTTGATAGAGTCGGTTGCCCAGAAGGAACAGCCGCTGCCGCATCACCATCTTGCCTTCGGGGACAAAGACGAACAGTTCGCGGCCGCGCACGCCGCTGTGCTGGACCGGCGCCTGCCCACGCAGCGTGCCCTTGACGCCATCGACCGAGCCCTTGGCGCCATTGTCATACATGGTCTCGGCGCCCAGCCGCCGCACGTCCGCCTCCGGATAGTCGCCGTAGGTTACGATCCAGGCGACGTCTCCCTTATCGAGCAGCCATTGATACCGATCGACAAAATATCCGGCCGCGGTTTTTTCGTGCAATTTTTCGAATGCCGGCTGTTCGGACAGTTCGATGGTGAAGCGGCCTTCGTCGCTGTTCAGCGTGAAGGCCGCCGCGTCGCCGACCATCAGCAGACAGGCGAATACGCCGCTGACGAGGCGGTTAACCAAACGGGCCATAAGGCACTCCCCTTTGCTGTCGCCGCAGTCTAGCAGGCCGCCGGCCCGGTTTCACGTGGCACCGCCGCGAGACCCGCGTTATGGTCCTGCCGGACAAGGATTATCGGCTATGCCGTCCAGCGGCGAGAACACCCATTTCGGCTTCCGGCAGGTGCCGCTTGCGGACAAGCAGGCGCTGGTCGACGACGTCTTCCGCAGCGTGGCGGGCCGCTACGACCTGATGAACGACCTGATGTCGGCCGGCCTGCATCGCGCCTGGAAGGACGCGCTGGTGACGGCGATCAATCCGCCGCCAAAAGGCCGTCCCGGCCGTCTTGATCAAAAAAGCGACCGGTCCTTCGCACTGCTCGACCTGGCCGGCGGCACCGGCGACGTGGCCTTGCGGATGATCGCTGCCGCCGGCTCCGGCACCCGCGCGACCGTGGCCGACGTCAATGCCGACATGCTGGCCGTCGGGCGCGAGCGCGCGGCCGAGCGCGGGTTTGATGATGTCGTGACTTTCGCGGAGGCCAATGCCGAGGCGCTGCCGTTTCCCGACCGCTCGTTCGACGCCGTGACCGTCGCCTTCGGCATCCGCAACGTGCCGCGCATCGAGCAGGCCCTGGCGGAGGCGCGCCGCGTCTTGAAGCCGGGCGGCCGTTTTCTCAGTCTCGAATTCTCCACCGTCGACGTGCCCGGCCTCGCTGCGCTCTACGATCTCTACTCGTTCAACCTCATTCCGGCGCTCGGTCAGGCGGTGACCGGCGACGCCGAGGCCTATCGCTATCTGGTGGAATCGATCCGCCGCTTTCCGCGTCCCGAAGTTTTTGCCGATATGCTACGGATGGCCGGCTTCCGGCGCGTGTCGTTCCAGCGCATCACCGGCGGCATCGTGGCGCTGCATTCGGGCTGGCGGCTGTGATCGCTGCGCCCGCTCATCTGGCGCGGCTCACGCGCGCCGGCTTTGTGCTCGCCCGCGAGGGCGTGTTTGCCCTGATTGATCCGGCGCCCTTGCCGCTGCCCGCGCGCGCCGCCATCCACGTGGCGCGCCTGGTCGAGCGGCCGGCGAGCGCTGTCGCCGCCAACCGGCTGGCCGCCGCGCTGACGCGGCTCGGGCCCTCTTATGTGAAACTCGGACAATTTCTAGCCACCCGGCCCGACGTGGTCGGTGTGGCAATCGCCCGCGACCTGGAGAGCTTGCAGGACAGGATGGCGCCGTTCCCGCAGGCGGAGGCGGAAAAGACCGTGGCGGACGCCTTCGGCAGGCCTTTGTCGGCGCTGTTTGCGTCGTTCGGGCCGGCGGTCGCCGCGGCCTCCATCGCCCAGGTTCATCGGGCGGCGACCGAGGCCGGACCGGTGGCCGTCAAAGTGTTGCGCCCAGGCATTGAGCGGCGCTTCAAGGTTGATCTCGACGCCTTCATGTTTGCCGCCCGTCACGCGGAGAACATCTCGCTTGAGGCGCGTCGCCTGCGTCAGATCGAGGTGGTCGAAACGCTGCGCCGCTCGGTCACCATCGAGATGGATCTACGGCTGGAAGCCGCCGCGCTTTCTGAAATGGCAGAGAACACCAAGACCGATGCCGACTTCCGCGTCCCGAGGGTCGATTGGGAGCGCACCGCGCGCGCCGTGCTCACGCTGGAATGGATCGATGGCACGCCGCTCTCCGACCGCGCCAAGCTCGCGGCCAAGGGGTTCGATCTCAAGGACCTCGCGCGCTCCGTGATCCAGACCTTTCTGCGCCATGCATTGCGCGACGGCTTTTTCCACGCCGACATGCATCCCGGCAATCTGTTCGTCGACGATGCCGGCCGGCTGGTGGCGGTGGATTTCGGCATCATGGGACGGCTCGGCCCCAAGGAGCGACGCTTTCTGGCCGAGATTCTGTACGGCTTCATCACCCGCAACTATCAGCGCACCGCCGAGGTGCATTTCGAGGCCGGCTATGTGCCTCGACACCATTCGGTCGAAAGCTTCGCGCAGGCGATCCGCGCCATCGGCGAGCCGATTCACAGCCGCACTGCGGAAGACATTTCAATGGCGCGGCTGTTGATGCTGCTGTTCGAAGTGACCGGCCTGTTCGATATGCGCACGCGGCCGGAACTGCTGCTGCTGCAGAAGACCATGGTGGTGGTGGAAGGGGTCGCTCGCACTCTCGATCCCAAGCTCGACATGTGGACGGTGTCGGAGCCGGTGGTGCGCGAATGGATGGAGCGCCATCTCGGCGCGACCGGCCAGCTCGAAGGTGCGGCGGCTGGCGCCGCCGAATTCGGGCGCTTCATCGGCGGCGTGCCCGCGCTCCTTGGACGCGGCGCCGAACTGATCGGGCAGCTCGACGACATCACCCGCGACGGACTGGTGCTGGCGCCGGAAACCGTGGCGGCGATCGGGCGCGCTGAGGCCAGGCGCAACCGTTGGACCGCGGCCGCGCTGTGGGTGATCGCCGGGCTGCTGGCCGTGCTGCTTTGGAAGGTCTTTTGATTGCATTGATTGCAACGCAATCATACGCTAGTTTAGGAGCGTCCAGCGAGCCCCCCCATGGCCAGCCTCACCGTCCGTAAGCTCGATGAAGCGCTCAAGAAGCGCCTGCGGCTCCTTGCCGCACGCAATGGTCGCTCGGTGGAGGAAGAGATCCGACAGATCCTCGGCAGAGCGGCACGCGGTGAGCAAGGCGAAAGCGCCGGCACCGCGCCCGTCCGACAGGCATCGGCGCGCGGCATCGGCCCGCTGCCGGCCCGCCACGGAGCGGACGAAGCAGCGCCGGATATCAAACGCATCCTGTTGATCATCGGCGGCGGCATTGCTGCCTACAAATCGCTCGATCTCATCCGCCGGCTGAAAGAGCGCGGCGCAACGGTGCGCTGCATTCTCACCAAGGCGGCGCAGGAATTCGTCACGCCGTTGTCGGCCGGCGCGCTGTGCGGAGAACGCGCCTTCACCGACCTGTTCGATTCGCTGAGCGAATTCGA
>Ga0080064_1000876_pt1 | contig 70449 bp, 73 predicted proteins | sample Subgrocontami54m_FD_69260 | JGI IMG/M metagenome (GOLD analysis project Ga0080064, IMG submission 69260) | Subsurface groundwater microbial communities from S. Glens Falls, New York, USA - GMW46 contaminated, 5.4 m (SPADES assembly) (version 2) ...
TCCCCCATCCCCCAACCCCCAGCCTTGACCTAATCCACAGACCAGTCTAGACTGCCCTATTCGACGCAACCGACAAGAAAGGCCGCCGCACATGCAGGACGTAGCCGCGATCGGCGCAATCCCGGACCTCGACCACTGGCTCGCCGAGCGCGACCTCAACGGCTCGTGGCAGCGCGCCCGCCCGCAAGCGCAGGGCTTCCCCTCATACCCCCCATTTCTCTGGAAATGGCAGGACATCTCCGAGGGTCTGGCGACCATGCGACGCCTAGCCGAAACCCACTCCTCGATCACGCCCCAGCCTCCCGCGGCCATCCTGCTCACCAATCCGCGCGAGCGCCCCGGAAATCCAATAACCACCTCTCTTTCTGTCGGATCACTCATGCCCGCCGAATCGGCCGCCCCGCGGCATGCCAGTCACAACCTCCTACGCTTCGTCATCCAAGGCGGCGCAGACGCCACCATGACCGTCGACGGCGAATCGTTTCCAGGCGAATTGTTTCCAATGGAAGACGGCGACCTGATCTTGATCCCAGCCTCGTCCTCATACGAGGTGACCAATCACACCGAGAACCCCGTCTTCTGGCTCGATGGTCTCGACGCGCCCCTCGCCCGCCTCGCACACGTCTTTACACACACCGCCTCTACAGCGCAGCACCTCACCAAGCCCACAGGCCATTCCGCGACAATCCTGCGTGGTGCAAGACCCCTCTGGGCGCTCGGCGAACCTCAAACGCAGCCCTTCCGATACCCCTGGGCCGATGATGAGCCTACCCCCTCTCCCCGCCACAGCAGCAGCAGCCATACTCCCTCGCCCCGCCGCAGCAGCGGCAGCCAAACCCCCTCGCCCCGCCGCAGCGGGGAGAGGGTTGGGGTGAAGGGAGCCCTCGACCTGCTTCGCTCACCTGGTGGCCAGGAAAAACCCCCGGACCCCTGCGATGGCGTCATCCTCTCCTACACCCACCCCGTCAATGCAGGCCCGACCACCCCCACAATCGAAGCCCAGATCCAGTTGCTTCCCCCAAACCAGAAGCTCCACACCCACCGACACAACAGCACCACCCGCTACCATGTCGTCCAAGGTTCCGGCTCGACGACCGTGGAAGGAGAGACCCTCTCCTGGACCGCACGGGATGTCTTCGTCGTCCCGCCCTGGTGCTGGCACACCCACCGCAGCGAATCTACAGAGGATGCCATCCTCTTCTCCATTACCGACCGACCATTCATGACCGCACTCGAGTACTACCGTGAGGAGGTACAGGCGTAGCATGGCACGGGAATATCGCGTCATCTCGGGAGACTCTCATCTGGACATCGTTCCTGAGCGGTGGGTCAAGTACGTGCCCGCCCAGTGGCGCGACAGGGCGCCGCGGCTCGTGCGCCTCGCCAACGGAAACGACGCGCTTCTCATCGAGAACCGTCCGCCCCACACGCCGGGCCTGCAGATCACCGGCGTGGGCTACGACCAGCACGATCTCCACGGCATCCATTACGACGGCCCCGGCACGGGCTCCGCGTCGCAGCGCTGTCACGAGCAGGATCAGGACGGCGTCGACGCCGAGGTCCTCTACACCCACCCCGTCTACCTGAACACCTGGCGCGGCATCTCCGAGGACGAGCCGTACAAGGCGATGATCCGCGCCTACAACCAGTGGCTCGGCGAGGAGTACTGCGCTGAGTATCCCGATCGTCTCCTCGGCATGGGCGTGATCCCAGACACCGGCATCGACGACGCCCTCGCGGAGATGGAGTTCTGCGCCCGCGTCGGGCTGAAGGGCGTCTGCCTCTACAAGTTCCCCGCCGGCAAGGGCTTCCCGACCGCCGCGGACGATCGCTTCTGGCAGGCCGCCCTAGCCATGAACATGCCGATCACAACGCACACCAACGGCGGAACCACACGCTTCATGCGCGAGGGTCCCCTCTTCCAGTACACCGAGCGCCCCACCGATGGCCCTCCAGGCCGCGACCCCGTCGGCCTGCTCTTCCGCTTCGCCGGCGACCACCCAGCGGTCGTCCTCCAGATGGCGTACGCCGGTGTGTTCGATCGCTTCCCCAACCTCCGCGTCTACTTCGCGGAAAGTCAGGCGGGCTGGATCGCCAACTCCCTCTATCAGATCGACGACAACTACGAGCGCAATCGCTACTGGGGCGAGCGCCAATGGGGGCTCGAGCCCATGTCCAACCCCCCGAGCTACTACATTCGCAACCACAGCCTCTGGGGCTTCATGCGCGACCCCTTCGGCGTCCAGATGCGGAACGTTGTCGGCGTCGGCGCCCTCGTTTGGGGCAGCGACTTCGCCCACGCCACGGGCGACTGGCCCTACTCCCGACGCATGATCGACGAGACCTTCGTCGGCGTGTCGGATGACGATCGCTACCGCATGCTCGCGGGCAACGTCATCGACTTCTTCCATCTTGATGCCACACAGCTAGCCGCGCAGCCCGGCGAATCGTCGGCGCGCGCCACGAACCCGTAGGGAGGCAATCGATGACCGCCCCACCCGCGAATCTTCAAGAGCTCGACGGTTGGCTCGCCGAGCGCGGCCTCAGCCGCCCCGCCGATCCCCCCGCCGCCCAGTCCGGCGCATGTCTATGGAAGTGGGACGATTACTACCCCGGCCTGCTCAAGGCGGGTGAGCTCGTCCCCGTAGGCCCGCAGGGCCTAACGGAGATGCGAACCGTCGGCTTCAAGAACCCCCTCAGCCCCACCATGCCCCGCACCATCTCCCTCGGTCCGCAGATCCTCATGCCCGGCGAGCGGACCCGCGCCCACTCCAACATCAAGAACGAGTCCCGCCTCGTCGTGAAGGCATCTCCAGGTGCGGTCTTCATCATGGATGACGAGTCCTTTCCAATGGAAGAAGGTGACCTCGTCATCTGCCCAACCTGGGCCACCCACGACCACTACAACGGCGGCGCCGAGCCCGCGATCTGGATGGACGGCCTCGACATGGGCCTCCAGGGCCTCGGCGTCGAGATCAACGAACGCTACCCCGTCGACGATCCGTACCAAAAGACCGCCAAACCCGCCGGCTACTCCCAGAGGGTGCGCGGCCACGTCAAGCCGACCTGGCTCGAGAGCAAGGCCCCGCGTCCCCCCCTGAGCTACCGCTGGGCAGACACCCAGGATGCCCTCAACGCACTGAGAGAGAGCGAAGCCGAGGGCGACCCGTACGATGGCCTGCGCCTCACCTTCGCCAGTCCCGTCGATGGCGGCGCGACACTCTCCACCATCTGCTGGTACGTCCAGCTCCTCACCGGCCGCCAAACAACCCAGGACCACCGCCACAACAGCACTGCCCTCTACTACGCCTTCCGCGGCCAAGGCACGACAATAGTGGACGGCGAGCGCCTAGAATGGACCCAAGGCGACATCTTCGTCGTCCCCCCCTGGACCCTGCACCACCACGAGAACCGCACCTCACAAGACGCGATCCTCTACTCCATGGACGACTCCCCCGCCATCCAAAAAATGGGCTTCTACAAAGAAGAGCCGTAACCCGTCTCCCCCTGGGAGACGGGTTAGGTGAAGGCCGACCCCCTCTCCCTCTGGGAGAGGGCTGGGGTGAAGGGGTGACTCCCTCTCCCTCTGGGAGAGGGCTGGGGTGAGGGCGGGCCCCAGCCCCACTTCGCCCACGTCAACCGATTGGGGCTAGCTCATCCAAGACCAGGTCCAAACCTCGCGAATCCCCCTACCACTCTCCGGTGTCTTCCGAAGCTTCGGCCCCTGCAGCGCCCCAACGTGCGTCGTGACCACCGGAACCGAAGCGGCCCGCCTAAAGCCCTCCGCCCTGCCGCAGCTACCGGTCCAAATGGAAGAACCCAATCGCGTTCTCGCACATCATCTTGCGTCGCTCCGCCTCGGTCACTCCCGCCGCCGTCATCTGCTCGTCCATGACTTCGAGCGAGTTCGGCCAGCGGCTCACCTCATGCGGGAAGTCGGTTCCCCACATCACGTTGTCGACGCCGACGTCGTGCCGCAGGCGCATGCCGACCGGATCGTCGAAGAAGCCCCAGTACGCATGCTGTCGCACGTAATCGCTCGGTCGCTGTGCCAGAGGCTGCACGCCGAGGATGCGCTGGATCCAGTGGCGGTTCGCCTCGTGGATCAAGTCCATCTGCTCGAGGTAGATCGGCACCCAGCCGATCTCGTTCTCCGCCCAGTAGATCTTCAGGTTCGGAAAGCGGTCGAACAGCCCCGTCATGATCATCTGCGTCAGCTCGAGCGTTCCGCAGTGCGTGGTGCCGTACCGCGACATGCGGTCGATGATGTCGATCGGCGGGCGGTCGTAGCCCTCCGGCTCGATCGGGTACTTGATCATGAAGTCCCCGCGCTCGCCCCGCCTTAGCGCCATCTGCGTGTGGATGGTGACGGGCATGTCCATGTCCAGCGCCGCGGCCCAGAATCGATCGTCTTCCGGCGTCGGATACCGCTCGCCGCTCGGGTAGCCCGTCATCATGACAGCCCGCAGTCCCAGCTTCGCGCAGTGCTCCAGCTCCGCGATGTCCGCGTCCACTCCCCGATTTGGGAGCGCCCCAACGCCAAGGAGGCGGTCTCGGTCGACGGAGCAGAAGTCCTCGGCCAGCCAGGCGTTCTTCGCGTGCACGATCGCTTGCACCAGGTCATCGCCCTTGTACCGGGGGATGAAGTCGAACAACACTTCGGCATCGACCCCGTCCCGGTCCTGTTCCGCCAGACGCTGCTGGCCGTCGCCGTAGCCGACTTCCTTACCAAACCGCTCGACCCGCGGATCGAATCGCTCGGGTCCATAGCCCGCGAAGTGCGATGTGCCGCCGAACGTCATCCGTCCATCTTCGTGAACGATGCCGTCGCCGCCGTTCGGCAGCGTGACTCGACGCGGCAGACGATCGTGCAGGTGCTTCGGCACGCGGTCGGCCCACACTTCAGGGGCGACGCTCCAGTGGCTATCGGCAGAGATGTAGCGATACGTCCTCAACACGGTCTCCTAGTATTGGTCTGTGTTCGGCAGGTTACTTCCAGGACCAGAGCCGCACGTTCCCGTAGGGCGTGCTCTCCGGGCTGACCGGCACTGGGCCCTGGAGGGTGCTGGTGTGTGCGATGACGCCGACGTCGATGTACGTCGGGATCACCGGCAGTTGGTCGGTATAGAACTTGACGAGCTGAACCATGAGCTGGTTGCGCTCAGTTGTGTCCAGTGCGCGCCGCCACTGGTCGTAGAGCCGGTCGTGCTCGTCGTTGGCGTAGCCGGCCTTGTTCTTGGCGCCCCATCGGTTCTCGGGACCGGAAACCTCGGACGTCAGGAGCCTCGAGATGATCCCGTCCTCGCCCGTGATGTAGTTCGTGCGAATCGCGGGGAACACCGACTTCATCTCGTCGTCCCGCTGGATCTGCGCGCCCGAGACTAGGTTGAGCTGCGCGTCGATGCCAACGCGGCGCAGCATGTCGACGATGATCGTCGTCTCCTGGCCTTCCTGTCCCTCGGCGATACCCAGCACCGGCATGCCGAATCGCGTTCCGGCCGTCGTCAACCACACGCCGTCTGGTCCCATCGTGAACCCCGCCTCTTGCAGGTTCTGCTCCACCAGCCGCGGGTCGTACGGATGCTTGGTGCTCACCTGCTGGATCTGCCCATAGTAGGCCGAGGTCGGCGACCCGATGTTATCCGTCGGGATCCCCAATCCGTCTACAAGCGCATCCACCAGAGCCTGACGATCTATTGCATGGGCGATCGCTTTTCGCACGCGGAGATCGGCAAGCGCGCTGGGATCCATCAGGTTGCGCCGGAACTGGATCTGCAGGTGGCGCATCCACGCGGGAGAGAGCAGAATGACGCCCTTGTTCTCCGGGCCCCACTGCTTCCGAAGGACCGAGCCCTGTGGAAAGCCGATCGCGTTGTCCACCGCGATGTCCGCGTCGCTTGCCAGAAGCCGACCCAACGTGGCGTTCTCGTCGGCGCTCCAGGTGACCTTTATGGTGTCGATCTTCGCGCGGCCCAGGGCGAACTTGTCGAAGGCGGTGCCTTCCAGGAAAGCGCCGGGCTCCCATTGCGACAGACGATAGGGACCGAGGCCGACGTATTGAGAGGTCCAGTAGGGATGGCTCCCAAGAGCTTCGCTGCCTTGTGCCATAACCGCGCCCAGAATGTGGCTTGGCAACGCCTGCAGACTCGGAGTAGCGGCCAGTGCGTACGCGTCCTTCCACCGCATGACGACGGTTGTAGGATCGGGCGCCACGACTTCGCTGATCGCCTTGTGCTCGCTGAGGTTCACCGACGAGGTGGAAAGCCCCGTTTCCAAGCGAAACGCGTTCACCCGGTACGCAAAGGCGAAGTCATCCGCCGCTAGCGCCGTCCCGTCGTGCCAGCTCAGTCCCGGACGCAGGCGGAACGTGGTCTCCATCTTGCCGTCGGGAGAGACCTGCCAGTTGTCCGTGCCCAACAGTGGGAATCCCTGTGCGAGCACAGGAGTTGGTGCCCCCTGCTCGAGATCGGCCAGGTTCGCTGTGAACATTGCTTGCGTGATGCGGTTACGCGCCGAAGCGCTGTCAGTTAGGTCGAACGGCTCGTTCCGAACCACGATCGACAGCGCTCGCGGCGGCTTCGTTTCCGTCAGGACGGCGCTCGCGCTGCTGCTGTTCGTCCGCGGACCAGGCGAAGCACATGCCGCTACCAAGATCGCCAGCGGAGCCAGAAGAACCCACCGAGGTGCCCTCATCGACGCCATCCCCCTCAAACTGTCGAATCCACCGAAGCAATCCGACCAACACGGCCCCTAAGACGCTTGCGCCATAGTATCAGCGCCCCCCCGATCCCGCAACAGCCGTTTCCCCCTACTCCCTGTCCCTTCCCTTTGCTCCCTCTCCCTCTGGGAGAGGGTTGGGGTGAGGGCGTCCCCCAATCGCGCCGCTACCCCAGCCCCTATTCCCTATTCCCTCCCCCCTACGGCCTGTGGCGCTCTTAGTGCGCGATTGGTAGACTGCGGAAACCACTTGGCTGTTCATGAAAAGGAAGAGGAGGCGACAGTGAGCACGGATCGCTTTCAAGCGCTAAACGACAAGATCACCGAGCTTGGGCTCTTCGCCTACTGGATGCGTCCGCCTGCCGAAAAGAGGCCCGAAGCCTGGATCAACAAGTGGTCGGTGATCCACCCATTGCTCATGGAAGCCGCAGAAGTTGTTCCCATCGAGCTGGCCTTCCGCCGCAACATGGCCAACTACCAGATCGTCATGCCAGGTGAGAAGGCTGCTGCCCACCGACACACCGCGTCAGCCATGCGGTTCGTCGTGATGGGCGATGGTAGCGCCTACACGACGACCAACGGCGAGCAGATGTTCATGGAGCCCGGAGACTTGCTCGTCCAGCCCGGCTGGGGCTGGCACGACCACACCAACCTCGGGACCCAGCCCGTCATCTGGATGGACATGCTTGACAACTTGCTGGTGGCACTCCTGGACGTCGAGTTCCGCGAGGATTGGCCGGGCGGTGAGCAGCAGCCGGTCGTGCACCCCGATGGCTTCTACTCCCAGATGTACGGAACCATGCGCCCAGCTCGTCTGGTTGGAGCTAACCAGGACGTCCCGCCGATGAGCTACAAGTTCCGCGATGCCATGCGCATGCTCGAGCACATGGCCGCCGAGGAGGAAACGGACCCGTACGACGGCGTGCTGCTGGAATACACCAACCCCGTTACCGGTGGCCCCGTAACCCCCACCTTGAGCGCACGGGTCCAAATGCTTCGACCAGGCGAGGCCACGCGCGCGCACCGTCACACCGGCGCCGTGAAGTACCATGTCGCCCGAGGTCGTGGCGTCACAACGGTCGGCCGCGGCGACGACGTTCGCGAGCTCGACTGGGAAGACCACGACATGCTCGGCATCCCGTCCTGGCGCTGGCACCAGCACCGGAACCTCTCCGCCACGGAGCCCGCGATCCTCTTCTCCGTCAGCGACGCCCCGCAAGCCAAAGCCTTCGGCATGTACCGCGAAGAAAACGGCTAGATGGGCCCAGAATGGGCTTTCTCACCCGCAGTAGAAGAGCGTGCCCGAGGGCCACTGTAGGTTCCTCTCCCACCGCAGTGGGAGAGGTTAGGTGAGGGCCCCCTACTTGGCGCGACCCAGGATCTTTAAGGTCGCTACACCGGGCGCCCTCACCCGCTCCTCTCCCATCGCGATGGGAGAGGAGCAGAACCTGCTTCGCGCTCCCACCGCAACGAGAGATGCCTCGCCCCGCTCAGCAGGCCGGCCCGCCAGCCGTTGGCACCGTCGCGTAGGAGCCGCCAACTCCGTTCGACGCCGATGCGCTTCTAGGCGCCACCGACCCGAGTGAGGGCGTGACTGAATAGCCCGCTGCCGCGGAGCAAGGAGTCACCGTGTAATACACACCGGTATTCGGGTCCGTGAACGAGCTGGACGGCGTCCAAGGCGGGGCGTAGAACGTCGGGGCCGTGAGGGCAGACGTCGTCGTCGTTGCTTGCTGGCCGGGAAGATAGACGGTCTGGTCCGGGAGCGGCTGGGTCGATGGGACCGTCTCACTCTGGGTTGGGACGTAGGCCGGGACGTACTGGGCCGGGGTGTACTGGTAGGGGGCATACGCCGCCTGCCCGAATAGCTGGCCGGACAGACTTAGGACCGGCGCACCGCCGGGCCCCCCGAGCTGCTCGGTAAAGCTACCGCTTCCCGAGGCGCCGGCGTAGATCCCCGAACCGCCGGTAATCGTGAACTGACCTTGCGCCGTCGTGCCAACAGCGCCCATCGCGTATTGCCCGTTGAGCGACCCGTAGATCGAGCTTCCGTTGGCGTCCATCAGGTTGAAGCTACCCTGGATCGTGCCAGCAGGGGAGTTCACCGCGGAGTAGCGCGTTTCCTCCGACGTGAACGTGCCGTTGATGTGCGATCCCTGGACGGTGCCGCCCGAGGTCGCCGCCTCGAGGTAATTGCCAACCTGATCCACGTTCGGGGTCTCGGGTGCGAACGACGTTGCAGTCGCCGTCGCCGAAAACCCCTGCGGCGCTGGGTAGTACTGGGCTGAAGCCGGACCCGCGATAAGTCCCGGCAAAACGAGCGCAAGTGCAAGTGCAACGACCGCTATGCGCATGTTCGTAACCTCCATAAGAGCTCTTCCTCTAGTTATGTCTATACATCTATAAGGAGACTTACGTCCATGCAGACGATCGGTTCTGTGACTTAGCCGACACCCGGCGTCGCCTAGATGCCACCCGCTTCGCGTTTCGATAGGCGCGTGCGCCGCAGAAAGTCCCAAAGCGAGATGGCGGCGACGCTCCGATACGGCCGCCAGATCTCGGCGCGCGTCTCGGCCTGAGCTGGTGTGGGAGGCGCCTCGAGGTCATCCAGGACGCGAATCGCCTCCCGAAGACCGAGATCGCCGCCCGAGAAGACGTCGGGGCGAAGCAAATGGAACAGCAGGAACATCTTGACGGTCCACACGCCGATTCCCGGAAGCTGGATCAGCCTTTGCTCGACCTCGTCATCGGGAAGCTCTTCGATGCCGTCGAGCCCGCCCTCAACAGTCGCTACGGCGAGGGCACGCACGTAGCGCGCCTTCCCACGAGAGAGGCCGGCCGCCTGGAGATCCGTGTCCGCGAGAGCCAGTATGCTGGCCGGCTCGATCGTTCCCCCACACGTCGCCGCGAGCTTTCGGACGAAGGCCCGGCCGGCTCCGATGGAGACCTGCTGGTGGAGGATCGAGCGCACGAGCGCGCCAAAAGCGGTCCCCGTCATCTCGATGATTCGGTCTACGGGCTCTTCGGGTGTTACGGTGTGAAGTCGCGGATCTGCCGTTTCCCACGCCAACCGCGCCGCCGGCCATTCCCCACTGAAGAGCTTGATCGCCTGAACGATGTCGCCGTCTGGTGTGGTCAGTGTCGTCGCGATACCCCGTAGAGCCTGGCGGCCTGGTCGACCACGGTCTTCGAACGCATGGTTTCCTCCACAACGCCGCCGGCGTTGCTGCCGCTATTTTCTCAGACTGCTCGACGCTGTTAGCGGAAGGCCCATTCGTGGATGTTCCAGATCGGGTTTGTTTCCACGGGAACGGGCTTTGGTCCCTTCGTGTCGGCCGTATAGGTCCAGACGATCGGCCGAAATCCGATCGAGATCGTCGGCGCGTCGTCGGTGAAGATGCGCGCCATCTGCGCGAGCTGTGTCTCGCGCTGGCTGAAGTCGAGCGTCGACATGAACTGGCCGATCAGCTCAGTATAGGCTGGATTGGTCCAGCCGCTCCGGTTGCTCCCCCGCCAGCCGTTGTCTGCCATCGGGATGGAGTCGGGCACGAACGACACAGGGAAGCGCTCGTTGACGGGGACGCTCAGGATGAAGAGGCCGGGATATCCGGCGCGCACCTCGAGATCCTGGAACTGGGCGTTGGGCACCAGAGTCTGGGCGACGTCGAAGCCGTTCTGCCGCCAGTTGTCTGCCATCGCGGCGAGCTCGTTCTGGCTCTCCTGCGCCGAGGTCGTCTTCACTTCAACGGTGAATTTTCCCTGACTGGCGCTTGTGAAGAAGCTGTCAGACCCCCGCTCGAATCCTGCTTGCCGCATCAGCTCTTCAGCCGCCCGCGGGTCGTATGGATACTTCACGGCTCCTTGCTCGATCGCCTTCCCCCAAATGCCCTCCACGGGCAGGAGGAAGATCGCGTTCGGAGCCATTCCGTGGTTCACGACCTCGTTTACGATGTCTCGATCGACGCCGTGGATCATCGCTTTCCGGACGCGCGCGTCGAGCAGCGCCTGCGGGTTCGTGATGTTGCGCCGAAGCTGGAAGTCGGCGCCTCGCCAGGTGCTGACGGCGTAATGCACCAGCCCACCTTGGTGCTGGTCCCACTCCCGCTTGAGCGTAATTCCTTGCTCCGTCCCGAGGGCGCTGTCGCCAGACAAATGGATGTCGCCGTTCAAGACGCTCGCGAGCGCCGTATTCGAGTCGCCGATGAATCGAAGCTGCAGCCGCTCGATCTTGGGCTTGCCAATCGCATGGCCGGCGAAGGCCACCGTATCGATGAACGACCCGGGCTCCCAGTTCACAACGCGGAAGGGGCCCGTTCCAATGAAGTCCCGAGTCCAGAAGGGCAGCGCGAGAAACAGATCGATCGGCTCGCTGGCGAACTGCGCCTCGAGCAGATGGCGAGGCAATGCGGGCAGGTTGCGATCCCTCCCGTGCATGTGTGCCGCGTCGGGATACGGCTTGCTCCAGCGGACCAGCAACGTGCGCGGGTCGGGCGCCTGAACGTCCTCGATGCTGTCGAATGGCGGTTGGCGGGAGAAGCCGATCTCGGGTGACGTGTAGAAGCGCCATCCGAATGCGAAGTCCTGGGCTGAAAATGCAGTCCCATCGTGCCAGGTCAGATTCGGGCGCAGACGGTACGTCGTCTCCATGCGCCCATCGGGAAAGACGCGCCAAGTGTCCGTGTTGAGCTGTGGCAACGCCTCGGCCAGATATGGCGCGGGTGCTGCGCGGTCGTCGAAGACCGAGATGTCGGCATTGAAGAGCCGCGTTTGCATCGTCGTCCCAGCGAACGTCTCCCGTGGAGAGCGCAGTGCGAGGGTAATGGGCTCGAGCCGGATCGCGGCGACATAGGTCCGCTGCGACTCGGTGCGTGGCGCGTCCGATCGGGCAGTTCCCGCCGCCGTCCCCGTTCCGGCCGGCTGGCTGCATGCCACGAGCGCGATCGCCATCGCCGCGAAAGCCCCTATGAAGCGAACTGTCGCCATCCCAATTACCTCATCACAATGGGCTGTTGTCCTGTGCTCGGGCCAATGTATCGCATCTGTCCTGGCCGTGCATTTCCATAAGCGAATCTGTATTTGACTCCGCCTTGGATCGCCCTTACAACTGCGTAGCCGCTAAATGGGGCGGCTCCGCGTCCAGGAATGGCGCGAGTCTGAAGGAGAAACCACGTGGCCGTTGCCGACCCAAAAAGCACGCAAGTCCTGCGATTCGGCGTCGCGGGTCTCGGAATCGCCAGCACTCAGATTCTGCCCGCCTTCGCCGGTCGACCCGGCCTCGAGATCCGCGCCGCGGCGGACATTCGCCCCGATGCGTTGAAGCGCTTCGCGGACGAATTCGAAGGCGAGACATACCAGAGCGTCGCCGAGATGGCTGCCAGCCCGAACGTGGATGCCATCTACGTTTGCAGCCCCAACCATCTCCACTGCGAGCACGTCATCGCGGCTGTCGAGCACGGCAAACACGTCATCGTCGAGAAGCCTATGGGCCTCAACCTCGACGAGTGCGAGCGGATGAACGCCGCGGCCGAGAAGAACGGCGTGAATCTGCTCTGCGGGCACACGCACAGCTTCGACCCACCGATCCAGAAGATGCAGGAGATCGTGCGGAGCGGTGAGCTCGGCAAGCTGGGGATGATCAACACCTGGAACTTCAACGAGTTCATGTACCGCCCTCGCATGCCTCACGAGCTGGACCCGAAGGTGGGCGGCAACGTCGTCTTCAACCAGGGCCCGCACATGGTGGACGTCGTTCGACTCATCGGCGGCGGCATGGTGCGCAGCGTCCGCGCGATGACGGGCGTCTGGGATGCGTCTCGAAAGGTCGAAGGCGCGTGGACCGCGTACATCGAGTTCGAGGACGGTACGCCGGCGACCCTCGTCTACAACGGATACGGCCACTTCGATACCGCCGAGTTCTTCTGGTGGGTTGGCGAAGGCGGAACGCCCCGCGCCGCCGAGACCAACCTCAACGTCCGGAAGGCCTTGAAGGAGACCGGTGACGAGACCCTCCTGAAGGAAGCCCAGCGCTACGGCGGAACCGGTGGTGGCGGTCACGGCGAGGGCGCCGCGGAGCGCCACCAGCCCTTCTTCGGCCTCACAGTAGTGAGTTGCGAGCACGGCGACATCCGTCAGTCCCAGGATGGGCTCTTCATCTACGGAGACGAGCGCAAATGGGAAGTCCCTGTGCCCGTCGGTGCCCAGGGTCGTGCCGCCGAGCTCCAGGAGCTCTACGACGCCGTCGTCGGCGGACGTCCCGTTCGTCACGATGGCCGCTGGGGCGAGGCGACCCTGGAAGTGGTGCTCGGCATCATGGAATCGGCTCGCGAGCGCAAGGAAGTCTTCATGTCCCACCAGGTCCCCGCGGCGTCCTAGCCGCGAAAACGGGAGGAACAGGTATCGAGCCAGATCCCATGCGTGGCCCTCGCGGTCGTTCTCTTATTGACGCTTGTGGGAAGTCTAGGCGAGAAGAGCCGCGTCATACGCGACCGATGCTGCCGTATAACAACGCGAACGATCGGCAGCCTGTAGAGGAAACGCAATGCGACTGACGTACCTCGCCCTGGCGCTCGGTGTGGCGTCGGCGATTGCGTGTACCGGTCCCACCGGTGCTCCTCCATCCGGAAAGCCCTCCGCCCAGAATGGCACAACGGCCGAGGCTCCTCCAAGCCGGACGATGACGATGGTCGTCCGCTACGAGGTGACGGACCTTGCACCCAAGATCCCCGGAAGCAGCAGCCCGGTCGTGACGAAGCGGCTCTTCAACGCGTCGCTCGCAATGGTCGATGCCCAAGGGACCGCGCGGCCGTACCTGGCGGAAGCGTTACCTCAGCTCAACACTGATAGCTGGCGCGTTCTCCCCGATGGGCGGATGGAGACGACCTACAAGCTGCGCCCCAACCTCACGTGGCACGATGGGCGCCCCTTGACCGCCGACGACTTCGCCTTCGCGGCGCGCGTCTACACCGCGCCACAGCTCACGATCTTCACCCCTAACCCCCAGGACCGTATCGACAGGGTCCTGGCTCCCGATCCGCGGACGGTGGTCATTCAATGGAAGTTGGTGTACCCGGACGCGGGCGCGCTGATCTATGGCGACCTCGATCCCCTGCCGCGGCACATCCTCGAGGGTCACATGGCCGCCCTGGAAGAGGGAACGATGGCCCCCGATGCGTTCGTCAATCTTTCATTCTGGACGGTCGACTACATCGGCGCCGGACCCTATCGACTCGACCGCTGGATGCAGGGCTCCCAGTTCGAGAGCACGGCCTTCGGAGGCTACGCTCTGGGTCGCCCGAAGATCGATCGGGTCATCGTCCGCGTAATAGGCGACGAGAACACCACGCTGAGCACCGTGCTGGCGGGGAACGCCGATTTCACCGCGGACTTCACGCTGCGCTTCGAGCACGGCGTGGTCCTCCAGCGGGAATGGGAGGCGTCGGGCAAGGGCAAGGTGGTCTTCAAGCCGAGCAGCTCAGTGAGCCAGATGGTCCAGCTCCGGCCTGAATACGTCGCGCATTCTGGGCAGCTCGATGCCCGGGTTCGCCGGGCTCTGGCCCAGACCATCGACCGGGACGCGATCAACACGGGACTCTTCGAGGGCCAAGGCTACACCGAGGCATCCCTCGTTCCCCCCACGGTGTCCTACTACAAGGACGTCGAGGCGGTTATCTCGAAGTATCCCTACGACGTTCGGCGATCCGAACAGTACATGACGGAAGCCGGATGGGTGAAAGACCGAGACGGGTTCTACGTGACCGCGAGCGGCGACAGATTCAAAACCGACGTGCGCGTCACGGCGGGCCCCGAGTTCGAGCGCGGGCAGGCTATCCTCATCGATACCTGGAAGCGGGCGGGATTCGAGGTGACAGGCTCGATCCTCGCGGCGGCGGAGGCGCGTGACCGTGAGGCGCGGCAGACATTCCCCGGCATGGCGTCTCGTGGCGGCGGCTATGAGGAGCGCAGCCTGACCACCGCGGACATCGGCTCCGCGGTGAACAGGTGGACGGGAGACAACCGTGGTGGCTGGTCCAACGCCGACTACGATCGGTTGTTCACCGAGTTCGCCACCACCATCGACCGCGCCGAACGGACGCGTATCAGCGTCCAGATGCTAAAGATCATCAGTGACGAAGTTCCTGTCTACCCGATGTACCTTGGCCTACAGGTCAATACCCAGGTTGCGGGTCTTAGTGGGCCTGATCCTGGCACGGCGGGGTTTGCTACGCTGACGCCCGGGACCTTGCCGTATTGGAACATTGGAAACTGGCAACTGCGGTGAGGCCGCGGTAGTCTGAAGGGGGTCTGTCCCCTCTCCTTCTGGGAGAGGGTTAGGGTGAGGGCGCAACCTGACGAGCACACGAACTTCAGCGGCACCTGTAGCCTGAAGAACCATCCCCGTTCGGACGACCGGGGGCCTATCATACGGTGAAAAAGTAAAAAAAGGAGTCGGATATGGCCCGCGACTACAAGTTGATCTCGGCAGATTCCCACCTAGATCTGAATCCCGAGGTCTGGACGCACCGTGTGCCGGCGAAATGGCGCGACCGCGCTCCCGTCCGCGTGCGTATGGCGTACGGCGGGGATGCAACCGCTTGCGATGGGTCCGAGCCGAACACGATCGGGCTGACCAGGAACGTCGGCGTGTCTTTCGAGGAACTCCCGCTCCAGATCTCGACCTTTGACAACCCAACGGGCAACGGCACCCCCCAGCTTCGACTCCAGGAGCAGGACCGCGACGGCGTTGATGCCGAAGTGATGTTCACGTGGGCCGACCAGCTCATGCGCAACGCCAAGGACGACGAGCTGTATCTCGCGCTCGTGTACGCGTACAACGAATACCTCGCCGAGGAGTACATGTCCGTTGCGCCCGATCGGCTACTCCCCCAGGGATCGATCCCGACGACCGGTGTCGACGATGCGATCAAGGAGCTGGAGCATTGCGCCAAGATCGGGCTGAAGGGCGTCACCATTACGGCATTCCCCAGCGGCCACGGCTATCCGACGCCCGAGGACGATCGGTTCTGGGCGGCTTCAATCGACCTGCAGATGGCATTGGCTCGGCACGGAGGGGGTCAGCTTCGTCCGTTCCAGGGTCCCCAACGCAACACCGATCCGATTTTCCTCTACCCCAGAACGCCGAACACGCCGGACCTGCACAAGGGTGACGCGATCAGCCTGCTCTTCAGCAACGCCTTCACTACGCCCATGGCCGCAATGCAGCTCGCCTACGCGGGAGTCTTCGATCGCTTCCCGAAGCTCCAGATCTATTTTGCGGAGACGATGGCGGGCTGGCTGCCCTTCGAGCTCTTCATGATGGACGACAATTACCGGCGCTATCAGCCGATGATGCGCCACTTCTGGGGCGTCGACGACCTCGAGCAGCCGCCCAGCGAATACATGCGGCAGAACACCCTGTGGGGGACCCTCCACGACCCGGTCGGCATCCAGCAGCGCGCCGCTATCGGCACCGAGAACATCATGTTCTGCACGGACTTCCCCCACGCCGCCGGCGATTGGCCAAACACGAAGGCCATCCTCGACGAGAACTTCGCGGGCGTGCCCGAAGATGAGAAGCACCTGCTGATGGCAGGAAACGCTATCCGTTTCTTCCACCTGGATCAGTAATGAGCGGAGTTGGAACGACCCACGAGGACCTCGCGCAGTTTCTCGCCGAACACCACCTCGCCGGGGCGGGACTCCGCCGCGAGGGACTGCCGGCGCCCCGAAAGGGGAACACGGGCAACTACTGGAGCTGGGAGGGCATCCGCTCGGGGCTGATGCGGTCCGGCGAGATCGTGACCGTCGGCGGACCCGATGCCATGACGGGCATGCGCTCAGTCACCGGAATCGAAGCCCGCAACTTCCCGATCTGGATGAACGTCCAGATCCTCATGCCTGGCGAGCGGACGCAAGCCCATCGCAACATGCGGAGCGAGACCCGTCTGGTCGTCGAGGCGCCCGAAGAAGCGGTCTTCGTCTGCGACTACGAGGCGTACCCGATGAAGCGGGGCGACATCGTCATCAGCCCAAACTGGACCTTCCATGACCACTGGAACAAAGGCTCGTTCCCCGCTCTCTTCGTCGACGGCTACGACAACGGCTACATGGGCGGCAACATCAACGAACAGCTCCCAAACAACGACCTCTACCAGGAGGTCACCCACCCGGCAGGCTACGCCGTGCAATCGCTCAGACTCCGCGAGGGCGCTGGCGCACCCGTCTTCCCGTTGCCCGTCACCCGGTACCCGTGGGTCGAGACTGAAGCATCACTGCAGGCCATGCGGGATGCCGAGGCCGACGGCGATCCCTGCGACGGCCTGCGCCTGATGTTCCGCAGCCCAGTCGACGGTGGCGCGACGCTTCCCACGATTGCGTGGCACGTGCAGCTCTTGAACCCGCGACAGAAGACGCTGACGCATCGACATAACAGCAACGTCTTCTACCACGTGTTCGAGGGGGAGGGCGCGACCATCATCGAGGGCGAGCGACTCGAGTGGCACAAGGGCGACATCTTCGCCATCCCGCCGTGGAAGTGGCACTCCCACGAGAGCTCGTCGAGCGCGGACACCATTCTGTTCTCGATCGACGACTGGCCGGCGAAGACCAAACTGGGCTTCTACCTAAAGGAAGAAGCGTCAGCCTCGTAGCCGTGGGTATCAGCGCCCCCAACTTTCCATGATGTCCCGGGCACCCCGCCATGCTCCTTGCTCTTGCCATGCGCTTAACCTACAGTGCGGAGTACTGCTTTTCCGACGGCGGTTGGGTGAGCGATGAAGCGAAACCTCGGCGAGCTCGTCCTTGAAGCCTCAGCAACCTTCGGCGATGACGTTGCCTTCCAGGTTCGAGGGGGCTTCCGGCTGGAGCGCCTGACCTTTCATGATGTCGCGCGGCTCGCTCAGGAGTCCGCAGCTTGGCTCATTGGGCAAGGGCTGCAGGTGGGCGACCGCATTGTCATCTGGTCACCCAATATGCCGGAGTACGCGGTGCTCTACTTCGGCGCGTGGCTCGCCGGGATCGTGGTTGTCCCAATCGACATTCGCACAAAGCAGGACGTTGTTGACCGGTTCGCCGGCGTCTCACAGCCTGTGCTCGGCTTCACCTCGCGCACCATTGGGGGGAGCTTCCCTTCCACGGTGAGGGAGACGTTCCTCGTCGAGGATCTCTTCGACCTGATTCGTGGCACCCGCCGCCCGGACGCTTTACCTGAGGTTACCGAGTCGACCCTATGCGAGATCGCCTTTACCTCCGGCACGACCGGCGTGCCCAAGGGCGTGATGCTCACCCACGGCAACCTCCTTGCCGAGATCGAGGCGCTCCACGTCGCGTTTCCCCTGAGGCGCTCTTACCGCGCGCTTTCGCTTCTGCCCCTGAGCCACATCTTCGAGCAGGCGATCAATCTCCTGCTGGCCTACAGCAGTGGGGTCCGGATGACGTACGTCCCCAAGGTGAACAGTGTGACCGTCCTGCGCGGGCTCCGCGAGGAGCGGATCACCTGTTTTATCGTGGTCCCGGAGCTCTTGCGCCTCATATTGGCGGGACTGGAGCGCGGCGTCCGACAGCGCGGGAAGGAGCGAACCTGGGCGATGGCCCACCGGATCGCGGGGCATCTGCCTTGGGCCCTTCGGCGCGTGCTCTTCCGTCAGGTCCATCGCGAGCTGGGCGGCCACCTCGAGTTCATAGGCTGTGGAAGCGCGCCGCTGGATCTGAAGGTCGCGACAGCCTGGGAGCGGATGGGCTTCCACATCTTCGAGGGGTATGGACTCACCGAGGTGGCGGGAGCGGCGACGATCAACGGTCAACAAAACCAGCGTCTAGGCAGCGTGGGTAGGCCCCTGCCGGGCACTGAGGTGCAGATCGCAGAGGACGGCGAGATCCGCTTGCGCGGCCGCTCGGTAACTCAGGGCTACTTCGGAAATCCGGAGCTCACCGCCAAGTCGTTCGTCGGCGACTGGTATAGGACCGGCGACATTGGACGTGTCGACGAGGATGGGTACGTCTACATCTCCGGTCGCGAGGTCTTCAAGATCGTGTTGCCCGACGGCCGCAAGGTCTACCCAGAAGACGTGGAGCACTCGCTGAACAGCCACCCTATGGTACGGGAGAGCTGCGTTGTCGGGCTGCCGCGCTCGGGTGGTGAGAGCGTCCACGCGGTTCTGGTGACCGACCACCCGTCGCTCGCAACCGAGACCATCCGCGAGACCAATCGCACCCTCGCGAGCCATCAACAGATCACGAGCCACACGGTATGGGAGGCAGAGGACCTGCCCCGGACGCCGATGCTCAAGCTGGACCGGCGACTCGTTCGCGAGACTGTGGAGCAGCATCAAGCCAAGCCGGTCCCGAGCGATACCACGCAATCTGACGCCACCGCTGATCCTTTGATGGGGATTGTCTCTCGCGTGACCAGCCGGCGACCGGAAGAGCTGCGTGATGACGCCGAGCTCGGCCTTGACCTCGACCTCGACTCGCTCGGGCGCGTGGAGCTGCTTTCGGCCATCGAAGGGGAGATGGGACGAGTAGTAGATGAGCTCCGCGTCGGACCGCAGACCAATCTCGGAGAGCTCCGGCGTCTCGTGGAAGAGGGAGCGCTGGCGACGACGCTCCGTCCCGGCGCACGCTGGCCTCGCTCCCGGTGGGCGCGAGCGATCGGAAGGGTCCTGCTCGGGGCAGCCTTTCGGTTGCAGGACCGCTGGATGCAGATCGACGTGGTCCATCCCGAGCGAGCCGCGTCGCTCCCGGTTCCTTCCATCCTGATCTTCAACTACCAGGGTCCCTACGCCGCGCTAGCAATGCTCCGGACGATCCCAGCCCCCATGCGACGTCGCGTAGCCGTTGCCACCGACTCCCGACTGTGGGAGCCCCGCGATCATTGGCAGGGGGTACTCGCCGCGCTTGCTATCCAGGCGTTCCCCTTCGTCAAGAGTGGAGGCGCGATTCGCCCCAGCTTAGAGGAGATGGGACGGTGGCTCGACGACGGCTACTCCGTGATCATGAGTCCGGAGGGGAACCCTGAGCAGGATGGCATGCTCCTTCCATTCTTGGGTGGCGTCGGGTTGATGGCGGTGGAGATGCGGGTGCCCATCGTGCCTTTCCGGATCGAGGACTACCACCAGATGTTTCCCCGTGACCCGCGGTTCCCCTACCTGCCCAACAAGCGCGGTCGACCGAAAATCATCGTGGGCGAGCCTTTCACCTTGCCGAATGGCATGTCCTACGAGGAGGCCACGGAGCGTGCCCGCCAGGCGCTCATCGAGGCGCGTTAGTCTTCTTTTGGGGTACCCGCAATCGGGCAACGATGGCAACCAAGACGATCCAATGCGCGGCTATCGGCGCCGCCAGGTGGCCCGTCCAATGCCTCAGAAGCCCGAGTCCAACCCCTGAGACGAACAGCGTGCCCAAAACGCTGCCGTGGACCATGGGTAGCCAATTGCGGGGAACCCCCAGCCGACAGCAGTTGTGCCAGACAATGAGCCCGTGCCAGAGAGCGAACGCGCCGCTGGTGACGATGAGCGCTCGGATGGGTCCGAGTGTCCGCGCCAGCTTGGCCTGCAGAAGTCCGCGGAACGCCATTTCCTCGAATAGGGCGGAGCCCAGAAGGAACTGACCCAACAACAGTCGCGCAACGCCGCTCCGAGGTAAGGCCGCAATCTCGGGGACCGCGAGACTCCTGGATATCACTGGCACCGAGGTGACCACTCCCACGCCGAGTGAGCCCAGTGCGCCTGCGCCCATGCCGTAGGCTAGGCTCTTTGTTGCACGGCCACGTTCCAGACCCAGCTCATGGGCGCTTGTCCGCTCGGCCGCGCTCCAGGCGAGCGTGAGTCCCAGCATGGCCATGTGTGCCCAGTTGAAGCGCACAGGAGTCTCCCCGCTGCGGCGGGCGAACAGCCAGGCGCTGCCGTTTCCGTAGGCGAGCAACACGGCACCAAACGCGAGGGGTGAGGCCGCGAGTTGCCGAGCGGAACGGAATGTACGGTTCACTGTGGGCTCCCGACTCGAATACTCTCGAGTTGCATTATCACGGCTATTCCCTCTCCCACCGCAGTTCTGTCCTAGAGCCGCCAACCTTGCTAGACAGCTAAATAGTTTCCCCGAGGTGCCGACAATACCTCCAGCGAGCTAGAGCTGGAGGTGTGATGTGGATGTGTTCATTGCGAGGCGACCAATCTTCGATCGAATGAACCGAGTATTCGGATACAAGCTGGTGCACTCGAGCCTGAGTGAACCTAGCAGCGATGAAAATTCGTTCGACTCGGCGTTGCAGCTCATCGACAACAGTCTGCTGGTGTTCGATCTCGAAACCTTGTCCGGCGGCAAGAAGCTGTTCTTCACCTTCACCAATGAAGCCCTGGATAGCGGCTGCGCCGAGCTATTGCCCAAGGCCCACGTCGTGATCGATCTGCACCCCTCGGTGTCTGAGGACGAGAAGGTGGTGGCCCAGTGTCGGGAATTACGGTCTGCCGGCTACGACATATGCGCTCCGGTGTTCGGAGCCACTGACGTGTCGAAGTCCCTCGTCGAGCTCGCTAACCTTGTGAGTCTCGATTTCCAGCTCGTGGCGGACCCGCGGATTCGTCGCATGTTTACCTTCGGCGGTTTCAGCGACAAGGTTCTCCTCTCACGGTCGATTGATTCCTTGGAGGACCTCGAGGCGGCGAAGAAGCTCGGGTGCCACTATTTCGAAGGCGAATTCTTCAGCAAGCCGCCGATGGTTGCGAGCCGCGACCTCCCCGGCTTGAAGCCCAACTTTCTCCGCTTGCTGCGGGCGCTTAGCGACCCTGAACCCGACTTCGGGAAGGTGGCAGACATCATCGCACGCGAGGTGTCGCTAACGTACAAGCTATTGCGACTCGTGAATTCTGCCGCGTCCGGGCTCTCGAATAGGGTCACCTCGATCGACAGGGCGCTCATGCTGATTGGGGCTCGCGGACTCCGGCAATGGGCAGCGGTGATCGTCGTCGCGGAGCTGTCGTCGTCAGCGCCGGCCGAGCTGATTTGTTGCTCGGCTGTGCGTGGGCGCTTCTGTCAGCTCATAGGCGAGGCACTCGGCCTCACGAGCTATGCACAGGATCTGTTCTTGATGGGTCTGTTCTCTTTGCTTGACGTCATAGCGCAGCGTCCGATGCCGCTTCTTCTCAATGACCTCGAGCTTGAGGGTCCGGCGCGAGATGCGCTGGAGAACGGCCGGGGTGACTTCCGGCCGATCCTGGACCTCGTCGTAGCCTACGAGCAGGCTCGCTGGGACGTTGTCGCCGAGCAGGGCGCGACCATCGGTCTGCCCCTCCATCGGCTGCCGGGACTCTACGTGCCAGCGGTCGAATGGGCGGACGTGAGCTCAGGCGCGGCCGCCGGGGTCGCCGCCTGACGGAAGCTCGTCAGCGCGAGCTGCGCGGCGGGAGCATGGGAGGTGGGGCAGGCTGACCGGGTTGACCCGGATACCAACCTTGCGGTTGCGCGCCAGGCCCCGGCTGAATCGGCTGGGAGTTCGTGACAGACATTGGTGCGTTACCGGGGTCGAATGGTGACGGAAAGGTCGTCCGTTGCGTGAACGCGACGGACGTTGAAGTCGCCGTGGATGCGAGGGTGGGCGTCGGGGGAGCGGCCGTAGCCCGCGGCGTCGCGCTCGCTGTTGGAGCGAAGAGCGCAGCTTCCGCTATTCTGCGGGGCGCCATCGGCGTCGGCATTGGCGGTGGGGTCGTGGCCGTCGCGGTGGCAGTGTTCTCCGGGCCGATGGTCGCTGTAGCGGGGATCACCTCTGTCGGAGCCGGCTGCGCAGTTGCGGTCTCAGGCGCCGGCGCTCCCGTTATGGTCGGAGCCGTCACAGGAGTTGCTGGCAAAGGAGGCGCGAGCTGAAACACCGCATCGGAGCTGGTCGAGGCGCCGAATGCGTCGGATCGTCGGGGAGCATCCGCTGGGGTGGGGTTGTTTTGTGGCTCGACGATCGGCACCGGCGTCGATCGGCTCGTCGAGGTTGGGAGCGCGCGGGTCGAGGTTGGAAATGGCGCTTCCCCGAACTGACGGACCGTGATGAGACTGGTGGGCCGCGCCGTGGGGGGCGGTGGCTGGGCCGATGCGGTGCCCCGGGGACCTGTGACGAGGGTGGCGGTCACGACGCCCAACCAGATGCTGACCGTCACGGATCCGATGGCGAGCCAGGCGCGGGAGGTGATCTCTTTGAACATCTCCGACCTCGGTAACTTTGAGCACTCTCTGCGTGCTAGAGGTTACGGAGGCGGGGAGGCGGTCAAACAGAGCCGCTGATCCCTCCCGTGAGAGTCAGAAGTACCGCTACGTCCGAGATGTTGAGGAGCCTGCCAGTTCAGCGTCGGGATTGTCTCCCTCGTCTGCGAGGAAGACAATCCCGTGGTGCATTGCATAGATCGCCGCTTGTGTCCGATCGGCAACGCCAATCTTCTGGAACAGAACGGACACACGGTTCTTCACCGTGCTCCTGGCGTAAGAGAGCCGGTCGGCCATCTCCTTGTTCGAGAGTCCCGCCGCGATGAGGCGCAGGAGGCTGATGTCGACGTCGGTGAGGAGCCCGAGCTCCTCGTCGGCGCCTTGCTTCGCCGCCAAGCGGCGGAACTCCTTTAGGATCTGGCTATTCAGGTCGGGATCGATGGCGCTCCCACCCGAGGCAGCCGCTCGGACGGCCGCGATCACTGCTTCCACCCCATCGCTCTTCAGGATGTAGCCGACCGCGCCCGCCCGTACGGCTTGGAGGACGTTCGCGTCCTCCTTGTGCATCGTGAGCATGATGATCTTCGCGTCCGGAAGGTTGCGGATGATCTCCCGCGTGGCCGAGATCCCACCCAGGGTTGGCATGCTGATGTCCATCAGGATGACGTCTGGTTTGAGGTCCCACGCGAGCTGTTGTCCCTCTAGCCCGTTGCCGGCATCCCCGACCACCTCGATGTCGGGTTCGACGGACAATAGTCGGCGAAGCGCCTGCCGCAAGAGCTTATGGTCGTCGACCAGGAGGACGCGTATCATAGTCTCTCCCCCATTCGCGTTCTGCCCTCCGAGTCGGATGTGATGTGCGAGCGTTGGCCGCGGAAACAGGTTAACGTTTCAGGTTGATCAGGTCTTGGAGGATTTCGTCCGCTGCGGTGATCACCCGAGAGTTGGCCTGGAACCCACGCTGCGCCATGATCATGCTGGTGAATTGCGTGGCGAGATCGACGTTTGACGTTTCCAGGAAGCCGGTTTGCACCTGTCCCCGCCCATTGATGTTGGCGCCATTGTAAGATGGCGCGCCAGAGTTGCCACTCACACCGAACAGGTTGTTGCCCATTCGCTGCAGCCCCCCCGTGTTCGGGAATGTGGCTACTGCCAATTGGGCGTAGTTGGCAGTAGTCGTCCCGTCGGCCAAGTTGAGGCTGACGATGCCACTGGCGTCGATGCGGAAGCCGGTCACCGCCACCCCGTTTTGCGTGGCTGGAATAGTAACATCTGTGGTAGGCGCCGTCGAGCTGTCCGCCGTGCTCGCGGCCTGAGGCGGCACCCAACCTTTGATGTGCAGACCACTGGCGCTCTGAACGAGCGGGCGATCGCCGTTGCTGGTGGGGACACCGAGCTCCAGATTGCCATCGCGCGTGTAGGAGACGACAGGGTTGGTCGTGGCGCCGTCGCTCAGGACGAGATAGCCTTCACCTTGAAGGGCCAAGTCCGTCGGGCGACCCGTCGACTGCAGGTTTCCCTGCGTCGTGATTGTGTCGATGGTTCCGAGCTTGACACCGAGCCCCACTTGCCTGGGATCGGTCCCAGCGATTGTGGCCCCTGGCGCAGACGCAGAGGACAGCGTTTGACTGATAACGTCCTGAAAAGTCGCACGCGACGACTTGAATCCAGTTGTATTGACGTTGGCGATGTTGTTTCCGACAACGTCCATCATCGTTTGATGGTTGGTGAGCCCTGAGATCGCCGAGAAAAAGGAACGCATCATGGCTGGTTACCTCCATCTGTCTGTAATGCCGCGTTCGTAGACCCTAAGATGAGTAGGCGGTCGCACTGCGCGACTTAGGTCTTGTTCTTGCCGCTCCCTCCGATCTCGCTGACCTGACTCAATTCGACCGTTTGATTTCCGACGACGACCTTGGGCGCGCCGGTCGACAGTCGGACCTCACTGACCGTTCCGGTCACCTGCGATTTGTCGGCGAGCTGTGCCTGCACCTCTTTGCCGATGAGCGCGACCGCATCGGCCGACTGACCGCCGGCCAGCGACGCCAGCCGTTGATCGATGCTCTGGAGGACTTCCAGCGAGCGGAGCTGGGCGAGTTGGACGATGAACTCCTTATCCTCCATGGGTTTGAGCGGGTCCTGGTTCCGCAGTTGAGCGACGAGGAGCTTCAGAAACTCGTTCCCCCCGAGCTCAGAGGAGCCCAAGCCATTCGGGGTCAGGCCATCGGCGCGCGGCGCCGATGAGGCACGGGGTGCCGGCGTGGCACGGGCCGCGTCTACTCTGGTCTCCATCAGCCATACCTCCATGTGGCGGCGAAACGTTGCCGCCTCTAGACCCGGTAATCCACGCGAGTCACCGCGATGTCGGGGACGATCGGAGCTGTGCGATCCTCGACGGTCGACGCCTGCCGCCGGCGATCGAGGGACGCCGAGCCTCCGCTGGTCTGGCCGTCCTGCTGCCCGCTCGGCGTCCATGTCCCCGACTGCCCGCCCATCAGCTCGACTGATGCGTGCTCGACAGCAAGTCCTCCTCGGTTCAGCGCCTCGGCGAGCTGCGGCCATGAAGTCTGGACGAGCTCGCGGGTCGCGCTAGTCTCGACGCTGATGGCGACGTGCAGCCCGGCGATGCCGTCGCTCACTCGGACGGTGAGAGAGCCGAGTCCCTCCGGTTGGAGCACGATGCGGACGACGTTACCGCGCGAGCCGCTCGCCCACTCGATCGCTCTCCCTACTTGGCTCGCTACCGTGCGCGGGGGCTCCGCCGTGTGCGTCTGACGCGACACTTCGCCAGTTCGCTCCGACGAGCGTCCGAAGGATGAACCCTCGATCGGACCACGCGCAGGGTCAGCTTCGTTGGCCCCGCTGTCCATGTCGACATTTGTCGCTTCTGTGACACGCTCTGCGTCGTTTCGAACGGGCCTGTCCGTCGTCAGTCGTTGTGGCTCGTGTGTCTCTGCGGGAGCGGTGGGTTGGAGCGAATCGTCGAGAGAAGGGAATGCCGCTTGGTCGTCATCTCTGGGTGGTTCGGTTGGCAGACGTGTGCCCTCGGCGCCTCTCCAATCCCCTCGGGGCCTGTCGTCGCCAAGCTCCGATTGATCCGCGAGCGAGCTCTGCGACTGTTCTGGTTCCAACGCTGAAGATGGAGCCACGGTGTCCGCCGACTCAGTCACAGGACTCGGAGCTGCATCCTGCGAAGCGATGGAGAAACCAGCGTCCTGGACGTTGGCGAGGCCGTAGATTGCAGCAGGGGCGGGTTCTATTCGCAAGCGAGACTCTGACGGGCGCGGGGCAGCCGACGAGACATCGAGCATGGCGGCTGTCGCAATAGGCGTCGTCGCCGGATCGGCAGGCGCCTCAGGTTCGGCGAGCTGCCGTGCGGCGGCCGTTGGGGCAGCATCCGGTCGGGCCATGATCGGTGCGCGCGGACTGACTGTGGCGGTGGAAGGAGCCGAGCTCGCGACGGGTACGGCCTCTCTGGCTTCCGGGCCGATCCGTCCGGGTGCGCTGTTCGTACCCGCCGTGGGTGGTTCGATGGCAGCGCCCGTAGGCATGGCCGTCACGGTGGCTGGGGTAACGGAGTCTCGTGTGATCGCAACCGGTTGCGCCGAGTCTGGGGCGGTCGAGAGGCGTGGCCGTTGCACGGGCGCCACGGGTACGTCTGCTGCGACCGACTCGAGGAACTGAACGCTCGCACGGAGAGCAGTGGGCAGCGTGGCGGATGGTGTGCCGCTCGGGACGGTCGATGGTTCGGGGTTCGTAACCCTGGGAACGGACGTTTGCGGTGGAGCCGCATCGGCGTCTGCTCTGCCTCGGCTTGCCGCCACAGTCTCACCCCGGAGAGCCGCTGCCGCCGCTGTTTCGTCCCGGAGGGCCGCGGCGGGCCTGAGGGTCGCGTGTACTACTCCCTCACCCATCTGACGAGGGCCCTGCTCAAGGACTTCGACAGTCCTTCGGAGCTCTGGGGCGACTCGTGTTGCGGGCTGGCTCCGATCGAGCTGGGGCAGCCCTGCCACGTCGGGCATGACCCCCACGGCGTCGCCCGATTTGCGCGTCAGCTCCGAAGCAGTGTCGAACGCAACCGGGAGTGGCGGTGTATGAACGGTTCGGATGGGGTCGGCGCCAGGCGCGGCGCCTTTCGGTTCCAGAGGCGGGCGTTCCTCTCCGGCTTGATTCGCATCCGCGGCGAGGTTCGCGCTCGCCCTGTCACCTGCATCGTTGATCTCGATCGGGGCGGTACCGATGGAAACCGCAACAGCGCTAAACAGCGGGGAATCAGGAGTTGGGGCCGCAAGCGGCGCCTCGGTCAGGAGCCCAATACTCGTAGCATCTGCGGGCGCGGCGATCGCATGAGGTTGCTGGTGGAGATCCATCTCGGCGAGCTGCGCCGGTGCGCGTCCATCCGGGCCAATCGGGCTGAGCTTCCCTCGCGAGACAACCGTTTTGGCCGAGTAGATGGCGCCGCCTGAAATGGTTGCTTGCGAAGTTGGCATCGGTTCCTGTGTTGGAATTGGTTGCTGCGTTGGCATCGGTTGCTGCGTTGGGATTGGTTGCTGCGTTGGGATCAGTACCTGTGCTGGCATCGGTACCTGGAGGGCGAGCAAGGCTGCCGCTTCTGACGGCTCGTCTTCTTCACTTGCTCCGCTCCGCCGAGCCTTCCCCGTGGTTGAGAGTGGCCGCTCCTCCACCGCGTCAGGGACAACGCCCTCTGGGATGGCATTCGCCGTCTTCGCCGGTTCAGAGGTGCCTTCGTCCGATGCTAGCGTTGCCACCAGATCTGCCGCGAAGGCCTGCCACATCTGAGATGCCTCGGGGGCTTGGGTCCGGGAGAAAAGCTCCGGCGCTTGCTCGGCCTGGTCCGACAAGCCAACGAGGGGGGAAGACATCTAGCGCCTCCCGCCCGATATGACGGTGCGGATCGATCGCATCCGCTCGCTCATAATCTGGGCCAGGGCGTTGTAGGTGAGGTTGCTTTCCGCGAGGGTCAGCATCTGTTCGTCGATGTCGACGCTATTGCCCGAGCTGTGGATGCCGGCGTTGTTCATAACCGACACTTCGGGAGTCGCGTTGGCGGTGGTGATGGGCTGAAGCCCGTTCGGGACCCCGGAGAGCTCCATGCTCCCCGACGGGCGCATCGCCTGACGCAGCGCGTCTTCGAAATGCACCTCCGAAGCCTTGAAGCCAGGGGTCGATGCGTTCGCGACGTTGTCCGCCACGACTCGCTGTCGCAGGGCGAGGCCCCCGAGAGCCGCCTGAATCAGTCGATCGGTTCGCGTGCCGCCTGCTTCCATACCTGCACCTCCCACGTCAGTTCGTGGCGCCCGTCGTCTGTTGTCGGTACCGCGCCGTTGCCTGGAGCACCCTGGGTATGAAGGTCTGCGTTTCCTGATAGGGCGGGATGCCCCCGTGCTGGTCCACTGCTCCGCTGCCCGCGTTGTAGGCCGCGAGGGCCAACGGGACGTCCCCACCGTATTTGGTCAGCAGTTGTCGGAGGAGGCGAGCGCCCCCCATCGCCGACTGCTCCGGGTCGAACGGGTTGGTGACGCCGAGTCCGCGGGCAGTCCCATCCATGAGCTGCGTCAGCCCCTTCGCCCCGGCGGGCGATACCGCGCGCTCGTTGAATCCGGACTCGGTCTGAATGAGCCCTGCCAGCAGCGCCGGGTCGATGTTGTTCTTCTGAGCCGCACGGGCGACGAGCGCCGGGACCTGCGCGTTGGAGCCGTTCCCTGGCGCAGTCGTCACGCGCTTGTCCGCGACGGCAGTGCTCGTGGTCGGAGGCTCCGCGGCGTTGGGCTTCGACGCCCGCGCGAGCTGCTCCGCGAAGAGCTGGCTCCGCGCGATCAGGCGGCGACCACCGCGTCTGCCCGTCGGAGACGTGGAGAACGCTGGGCCGGAATCGACGCTCAGCCACGCCGGCTTCATTGCTGTGCGATCTGCGCCATACGGCGCTGCTGAGTTGCGACCTCTTCCATCTCCTTCTGGTCCAAGCGGCGAGACTCCTGCAGTTCTTGCGCTACGTGGCGCTCCTGGAGCTTCTCCACGACGCGACTGTCCTTGGTTGCCTCAGTTACGCGCTGGCGCATCTCATCCACGTCGCGGCCGATGTCCAGCATCAGCGATTTCTGCGCAGAGACCTGCTTGTTGACGAAGGTCAGGTATTCAGCCAGCCGCGCCATCTCGGCGACGTCGGTCTGCTCGCCCAGCGGATCGATCTCTTGGAGCGCAACCCAGGCAAGCTGGCGGAGCCCTTCGAGGCGCTCGCGCTCTTCCCTGTGGCGAATCACGAGGGCAGCGAGATCGAGTTGGAGCTGGTCCAGAACCCGTTGTCGATAGTCGAGGAGGCTGTTGAGTCGAAATTCAGTTGCCACTGGTCACCTCACTGGGAAACAGCTCCACGAGCTCGTCGACGGCGCGAGCGTAGGAGACGGTTTCGGATGGTGTCTGACGGAGGAAGGCTTCGATCTTGGGGACGACGGCCAGCGCTCGGTCCAAGGCGGGATTCGTGCCCGGAACGTACGCCCCGACGCTGACCAGATCCTCGAAGGCGTGGTAGGTGGCTAACGCGTGGCGAAGCTCATTGGCCGCGGATTGGTGGGACGGACTCACTAACGAAGGCATGAGCCGACTCACGCTGCCGAGAACGTCGATGGCCGGATAGTGGTTCTTGTGGGCGAGCTTGCGGCTGAGCCAGATGTGGCCGTCCAGGATACTGCGGGCCGCGTCGGCCATCGGCTCGTTGAGGTCGTCGCCCTCGACGAGCACGGTGTAGAAGCCGGTGATCGTCCCTGTCGGCGACGTTCCGGCCTTTTCCAAGAGCTTGGGCAGACGTGCGAATACCGATGGCGGATAACCTTTCAAGACCGGCGGCTCGCCCGCGCTCAACCCAACCTCTCGCGCGGCCATGGCCCAGCGCGTGATCGAATCCATCAGCAGCGTGACGTCCTTACCGGCGTCGCGGAAGTACTCGGCGATCGTCGTCGCAACCCATGCCGCCTTGATCCGCTGCAGCGCTGGCTGGTCCGAGGTGGCCACCACGACGACGGATCGAGCGAGACCTTCAGGGCCAAGGTTGTGCTGGATGAACTCCTGCACCTCCCGGCCTCGCTCGCCGATGAGCGCGATGACGTTGACGTCGGATCGAGCGTTGCGGGCCAGCATCTCGAGGAGCGTGCTTTTCCCCACGCCGCTCCCAGCGAAGATCCCGATGCGCTGGCCCTTGCCACAGGTCAGGACTCCGTCGATTGCGCGCACGCCGGTTCCAAGCGGCGTGCGGATCTCCGGCCGAGCCAGAGGGTCTGGCGCCGCGCTGTTGATGACCCGTCGCCCTGTAGCTCCGAGGGGCCCTGCGCCGTCCATCGGCCGGGCCAGCCCATCCAGCACCCTGCCCAATAGCGCGTGGCCCACCGGGACAACGAACCCCCGGTCGCGGGGCACGACGCGGCAGCCCGATCGGATCCCGTCGAGGTCGGAGAAGGGCATCAGTAAAAGGTGGTCTTCCTGGAACCCGACCACCTCCGCGCTGATCCAGTTGGTGGCGTTCACGGGGTAGATGGCACAAACGTCGCCGACGGCCAAACGCAATCCCACGACCTGGACGGACAGCCCGACGATCTCGCTCACGCGCCCTTCTATCCGGTACGAGGAGCATTCACGAACGGCGTCCTGGTATCTCCTGATGTCGAGGTGGCGCGCGGTCATATTGCGTCCTCGTCGAAGAGGGCCCGAAGCGCTTCCGAGACCTGGCTGAGCTTCGTGGATATCTGCGCGTCTATGCGACCGGTGCGTGTCTCGATCACACAGCCTCCCGGCTGAATCTCTTCGTCGGGTACGAGCGCCACATCCGGGCTCAAGCTTGGATGTAGGGTCCCCCAGTGAGCCGCGACGATGGCGTGGTCTTGGGGACTAACGCGCACCTCGGTAACCAGCGACTGCCGGACCTCGTCGAGTGCCCGACGGGTGATCTCGAGGACCAGCTCTTTGTCCAGGTGAACCTCCCGCTCAACGATCTTCGCAGCGATGAGGAGACTGAGGTCGAAGACCTCCCCATCCAGTGAGTGCAGCAGCTCGTTCGCCTCGCACCGTGAGTCTTCGGCCAACTGAGCAATGCGAGCTAACGCGTCCTTCTGCTGCTCTTCGGCCAGCCGCAGTCCCTCCGAGTACCCTTCTTCGAAGCCTTCGGCATGCGCGGCGGCGGCGATCTCCAGCAGATTCGGCGCCATAGGGACCTCGACGATGGGCTCCTCGACCAGCAGGAGCCGGTGCTCCTCGGTTGGACTGGAGCGGTCCAAAGAGTTGGGAACCCAGGGGCGGACGGTCTCAGATAAGGGCATCTTCTGCCCCTTGACGAATCGAGATCTCGCCCGCTTCGTCCAACTGACGGGCGATGGCGACGACCCGTTCTTGCGCCTCGTCGATCTGCTTCTGGCGAACGGGCTGTGAGGCTTCCATGTCTTCCCGGAGCGCCTGGGCCGCACGGGCGGACAGATTCTGGAAGATGCGCTCGCGCATCAGCTCGGTGGCTGAACGAAGCGCGACGACCAGGTCCTTGGAATCGAGCTGCCGCAACAGACGTTGCAGCGCATGGTCGTCGAGATCACCGATGTTCTCGAAGACGAACATCTCGTTGCGGATTGCCTCCGCGAGCTCCGGGTTCTGTTGGTCCATCGCTTCGAGAAGGGCTCGCTCGCCGGTTCGGTCCGCGTTGCCGAGGATCTCGACGAGCTGCTTCAGGCCTCCGGCGGACGAGCGCTCGCTCGTCATGAGACTCGACATCTGACGCCTCAGAACGGCGTCGATCGTCATCACGACGTCCGTGTGCGTCTGTTCCAATGTCGCGATCCTGGTCGCCACCTCAACCTGAGTGGCCGTCGGAAGCCGACGGAGCACGTCGAACGCCTTGGTCGCGGGTAGGTGAGCCAAGATGAGTCCGATGGCTTGGGGAGGTTCGTTTTCGATGATGCTTGCCAACAGTGACGAATCGGTCGAGCGGAGAAAAGCTAGCGGCTCGGGGCGAAGATTCTCGGCAAGACGGTCCATCACCACCTGCGCACGTTCCTCTCCGAATGCTTCGCGCAACATCTGGTGCGCGTACTCGAAGCCGCCGGAGCTGATGAAGCGCCGGGCAACCGCGAGCTGATGGGCTTCCGCGATGACGGCCTGGCGCTCGTCCGTTCCGACACGATCGGTCGAGGAGATCTCCATCGTGATCTGCTCGACCTCGGCCTCGCGCAGCTCCTTCAGAACGGCTGCCGAGACTTCGGGGCCAAGGGAGATGAGCAAGGTGGCCGCCTTTTCGGCCCCCGAGGCGCTCGTTCCGTTCATGCCCGGCTCCTGTCTTCGGAGAGCCACGTGCGCACGATCTGCGCCATGGCCTTCGGATTCGCTTGCGCCATACCTTCGAGCTCGTGCTCCAGGTAAGCCTGCTCACCGCGCTCTCCACCTGGACCTAGCAGCGCCGCGGTCTGAGGTGCGGGCATCAATCGGTTCTGACCGGGGAATGCAAAGCGTCCCGTCCCGGCGGAGTCTGGTCGCTGGAGAATGGCACGGATCACCAGCAGCAGCAGCAGCGGAGCCAGGATTGTCGCGAGGACCTTTCCGGCCGTAAGGGCGAACTCGGCCTGGCGCAGCCACGCCACCGAACCCAATTGGTCGGGCGTCGTCGGCGGGGCGAATGGCAAGGTGGTGACGGTCACGATGTCTCCTCGACTCGACTGGATACCCGCGGCCGTCGAGGCAAGTTGCCCAATTGCATCGACCTGGGTCGGATCGGTCACGAGCTGACCGTCGAGCGCGACGGCCACGGTTAGTCGTTTGATGCTGCCCGGTGTACGAACGAGCTTCTCGACCGTCTTGGACATCTCATAGTTCGTGACGACGTCCCGCCGCTGCATCGGGCCCGCATCCGCGCCCCCAGACAGCGACCCGTACGAGGGCACGTTCGCGGCTGCTCCAGGGATCCCGCCACCAGCACCTGCTGCTGCCTGCTCCATCGTTTCCCGTTGGCTGCGGATCTGCGGGGCATTGTTGGCTGGTGAGAAGGTTTCCGTGTTGGACTCGTATTGGTTCCAGTCGAGCTCGACGCCGACTCGCACGAGCGCCGCTGACGGACCTAGCACGCGGGCGAGCATGTCCCTCACGTCGTCCTCGATGTGCGCCTCCAGCGCGTGCTGGATATTGGAGCGTCGATCTGACTGATTGGCGGGGTTGTCGAGCGCCTGGCGATCGGCCAACGAACGCCCCGAGGTGTCCATGAGCGACACGTTCTCTGGCTTTAGTCCCTCGACTGCGCCCGTCACGGTCTGCACGATCCCTTGCACGCGTGCGGGGTCCAGTCGCCGTCCGGGCTTCAGCTCGAGGACGATCGAGGCGGTAGCATCGCGCTGGCTATCCGCGAACAATCGCGGCTGCGGAATCGCGAGATGGACTCGCGCGGTTTCCACGGCATCGAGGCGCGCGATCGTGCGGCTCAGCTCTCCCTCGAGTGCTCGCTGGTATTTCACCTTCTCGGCGAACTGCGTGAGCCCGAGCTCGGGCTGGTTGAAGAGTTCGAATCCGGATCCCGTCTTTTGCGTGAGCCCCTGCGCCGCCACCAGCAACCGCACCTCTTCCACCTGGTTGGTCGGGACGCGGATGGTGCCCCGCTCTCCGAGCTCGTAGGGAACCTTGCTCTCCTTGAGCTTCGCGACGATCGCCGCGGCTTCTTCGTCTTTGAGCGCGCTGAACGCGACCGCGTAATCGGACCCGCGAGCCATGTTGGCGAAGACGATGACCGCCACAGCCGCCACGCCTACCGCGCCCAGCAAGGCCGACCGTCGTCGTTGAGGGATTCCCTCCCAGACGGCCTGCATCTGGGGCGGCAGGAGCGTCGAAGCGTGAGCGATCATTGGTAGTCCTCGACCGTCCTAAACTTGCATGCGCATGATTTCCTGATAGGCCTCCACGAGCTTCGTCTGGATCTGCACCGACAGCTCGAGGCTCAGGTTGGCGCGGTTCTGCGTGATCATCACGTCGTGAAGATCGACCTGCTCCCCCATGGCGAGCTGCAGGCTGCGCGTCTCGGCTTCCTTCTGCGTCGAGTTCAGCGCGCTCACGGCGTCGCCAAGCGCTTTTCCGAACCCGTCGATAGCTTGCTGGGCTCCTCCCACGGACCCAGTCGATCCCGGCGCCAACGAGTTCACGATGCCGATCGGTTGCACGTTCATGACGGATCCTCCTAGAGCCGCGCGATGTCGATCGCGCGTTGCGCCATGTTCTTGATGGCGGAGATGATGGTGATGTTCGCTTCGTAGGCGCGGCTGGCCGCCATCATGTCGGTCATCTCCGTGACCAGATCGACGTTCGGATACGCCACGTTGCCATCGGCGTCTGCATCGGGATGGCCTGGATCGTGCACTTCGCGTGGTGGACCCGAGTCCTGGATCACCGCTCGCACTTCCACGCCGCCCGGGGCCTCCATCTTGGATGCGGAGGCTGCTCCTGCCGTGGCCTCTTGCATGCGCAAAGGCGCGAACACGACGGATGCACGGCGATAGGGCCCCCCGTCGCTCGCGCGCGTCGTCTCGGCGTTCGCGACGTTGCTCGCGGTAACGTCCATGCGGAGCCGCTGTGCGGTAAGCGCCGAGCCCGCGATGCGGAGTGTGGTGAGAACGCTCATTCCCGCCCTCCGGGCAGCTCATCCCGAGCTGCCCTCTGTATGGGCAGAGAATACGAGCGCGGAGCGGCGGCTTATAAGGGCGCTGTTCCCTTGGACACCAGACGGAGGTATGGCTTGGGGTTGGCCAGGGGTACCGGTCCTACAGCGCCTCAGCCCGGACGATGAGGCGGTGAGAGTAGACCCCGTCAGGTATGCAAGTGATGAGGGTAAGGGTGGGGGTGGAGGTCGGATCGAGGAAGGCGATGGCCGAGGGCGTCGTCTCGTGGAGCTGCGTGACGCGATACATGAAGTTCTCGCCCGCGGTGGACACGATCACCCCAGCGCCCACTTTGATCTCTGGAAGACGTCGGAAGACCGCGCCCTCGCTGGGGCTGCTGATGTGCCCGCTGATGACCACGTTGCCCACTTCGCCGGGGTTTGCGGTGCCCTTGTGATGCCCGGCGGCGAAGGCCGCGGTTTCCCAGGCAGGGTCCCCATGCCGGTCGTGTTTGATGCTGATCGGCACGACGGACGTGTCGAGGCCAATACTCGGGATGACGAGGTGCCGTGGAGGCTCCAGCCTCGTGCGAAAGGCGATTTGCGGCAGGACTGCGACGGGGAACACGCGCGCGAGCTCAGGATCGTCTCCGCGAACAGCCTCCGTGTCTCCCGCAGCTCGCTCGACGACAGACTCCTCAGCTCGGCCACCACCGGAGTCGGCAGAATAGCCCTCGGGCTGGGCTGACCTCTCCGCGTTCACTGCAACGGACTCGCACCCGGTCGAGGCAACGAGGAGCCCGATCGCCACGGCCGTCCAAAAGCGCCTCATGCTAGCGGGTCGCGTCGACGACGCGTCCGTCGTTGTCGGCCTTGGCGGCTCGACCGTATGCCCGAGCCATGGCTTTGCTGCTGTTCAACGCGCCGAGGGATCGCGCCACTTCGGCATGGAGATGACTGAGCTGGGCGATGCAATGCTGGTCCGCATCGAGGATCTCTTTCAGCCTCTGCACTTCGAGAGCCGTGCACTCCATCCCGAAGAGAATCTCCTGCATCTGACCGCGCTCGTCGATGGCCCGTGTCAGCTTCTCGAGGTCGTCCGCCTCGATGGCCTCGACCTGCCTGCGACTGAGCAGCACGAGCCGTTCCAGGATCTCCGTCGGAGTCCACGCTGGCGCGTCCATCACAATTCGACCTGCATCATCCGTCTGAGGGGACGGGCGGCGAGAGCCGGCTCTCGGTGACATCGCTCGGCGACTTCCTGCCACGCCGTGAGCAGGCTTCGGAACAGCTCGACGACCTCGTGGGCGGGCTCGACTCGCTTCTGGCAATTGGCCTCCACGAGGCGACCAAGAGCGTAGTCGTAGACGGCCATCAGGTTGGGGGCGATCTCGCCGCCGCGCTCGAAGTTCAGCGTTCCGGCCAGCTCCCGAACAATTGCTTCAGCGCGAGTGAAGCTCTCGTGGGCGCCTTCGATATTCCGCGCCTGAACGGCGTTGGCTCCTCGTTCCGTGAATCGGATGACTCCCTGATAGAGCCTCACGACGAGGTCGACCGGGCTTCCCGTCTCTATCGCTGTTGCCTGATACCGATACTGCGGGCTAGCAATCATCGTGGATCCTCCGATCCTGCGGACTACTGCTGCTGCTTCGTGAGGTACGCGATCTGGCTCGAGAGTGCCGAGCTCTGGGTTTGGATCTGTGCCAGGCTGGCCTCGAGGGCTGCGAACCGACGGGTGAGGGCGTCCTGCTTCGCTTCCAGCTTGACCTGCATGTCGTCGATCTTCTGGGCTAGACGACGAGTAATGGCATTCGAGCTCGCCGTTCGGCTGGCGAACGCGCCGTTTGCTCCGAGGAGCTGCTTGAGATAGTTGTCCAGGCCGCCGACGACGCCTGACAGGACTGAGGCCACCTCCTGCGGCGAGTCCTGGAGAGCCTTCGAGAGCTTGACCTCGTCCAACGTCAGGACCTTGCCGCTGCTGCCGACAGGAGACTTACTACCCGTGATCCCAAGATCGGCCAGCGAACGGGATGCGCCCGCCGCTCCAGCGGCGCCATTGGAGGTAAGCAGGCGAACGGTCCGCGCGATGTTCTGAACGTCGTTGTCGCCCGTGAGGATCCCCGCCTGTTTCGTCGTAGCGTCGTATTGCGTCTGATTGGCGATGAAGCCAAGGGCGGCATTGAGGGAGGCCACGAACTGTTTGACCTGCGTTGTCACGGACGACGTGTCCTGGCCGATCGTCACGGCCACGGGAGTTGCGCTGGTCGATCGCAATTGCAGCGTGACGCCAGGAATGAAGCCCGAGACGGTGTTCGTGCTGCTCGCGAGCTGTTGCCCCCCGTTGATTGCATCAATGGAGAAGAGGGCGCTCTGGCCCATTGTCTGTGAAGCCGAGGCCAGGCCAGTGGCTGCCAGGAAGTTCCCTGTCGTGTCCGCCAGCGTGATGCTTGTCGCACCGGTCTTCGAGGCAGTCAGGACCACTCGGTCCTGGAACGAGTCGTACAGGGCGGACACGCCCGCGGCGGAGTTGTTGATGCGATTGACGACGGTCGTCAGCGAATCGGTACCGCTGTACGTGATGGCGACGCCGTTGATCGAGAAGCTTCCATTGCCCTGAGGATCGAGCCCGCTGATCGGCGTCGCCAACCGAGCATTCGTGAGCTGGCTGCCGATGGCCGCCACCCCAAGACTCGTCGTGCTGAGCATGCGGTCGGTTCCGTTCGCCGTCGTTCCCGTCGCGAAGCCGAGCCCGGCGCTCGCGGTTGTAATCGCGATCGCCTTCTGTGCTCCCGCTGTCCGCTGAGTCAAGGTGATCGTCCCGTCTCCATTGGAGATCGCGGTGACCGTCGAGCCGACGGTTGCCGTGATCGCATCGGCGATGAAAGCGGCGTTCTGTTCTGCGCTGAATCCGCCATCGGCCTGATCGATGAGCGTCGTGACCCCATTGATCAGGATGTTCCCACTGAGAGCTCCAGCGGCCGCCGCCGATCCCGTTGTCGTGGCCGCTGTGTAGCCCTGGGACGCGGTGTTCGTCAAGCCGAGCACACCGAGGAGATTGCTCGTGTCTGCCGACGATCCGACCTGCACGATCTGCCCGGGACTGGAAACGAGCTGGATGCGATTGTTGGCGCGGCCGTCTGCGTCGGCGATGAGGGTCGCGGTGACACCGGCGCCCGCGGCATTGATCTTGGCGATGACGCTGTTCGCCGTTCCGTCGTCGAGAGTCGTCGTGTTGTCGATGGATATCGCTACGCCGTTCACCGTGAAGGAAGCGGGGTTCCCGGCTTTCTCCGTTACAGGCGTGATGCCGAATCCGGCGTTGGCCAGGGTGGACGTCCGGTCGATGGTCAGACCCAGCGGGCCGGTGGCCCGAGCTCGCGTCGCCGTGGCAAGTTGGCTCACGGTGACGTTGTAAGTGCCATTGAGAGCGCTCGGCCCCGCCGCGGCGGTGACCACGGTCGTCGTCGATCCGCCAGTGTCGACCGATGCGATCTTCGCGTTCACGCCACCAGGGGCAATCAGCGCTGACGTGGCATCGCGGAGGGCGTCGATCAGGGACTTCACGTTGTCCACTGCCTTGAGTCGCGTGCTCTCGCGGTTACTCTGCGCCTGGAGGAGCTTGATGGGCTGTGCCTCGATGGACACGAGCTGATCGATCATGTCGGCCGTCTTGAGTCCCGAGATCAACCCGCCAATGGTGAAGGAGCTGGCCATCGCCTATCGTCCCCTCTTCTCGCTGACGCGCAGGTAGGCTTCCACCTGCCGCGCGAGCTCCAACATGTCCGCGGACGGGATCTCTCTGATCAGGCCATCGGTGTCCGCGTTGACGATCCGCACGCTGGTCACGCGGCTCCGTCCGTCGATCATCATCTTGGCGTACGCCCGATAGGGAAGCGTGCTGACGTCCATGTGATCGAACTGGTTGACACCGGGACGTGGCGTTTCCCGGTTGGCCCGGTCGCCTCCGCCCTGTACCCGTGGCGCGGGCAAGGCTCGCACGTCCGAGGGGGAAATCCTCTCGCCAGCCCTGGGGACGCCACGTACGGGGTCGAACATCCGCCAGTCCACGTTTTCCTCTTCCTTCGAGCAACTCTTGATCGAATCGATCTTCGGCGAGCCTTTGTGGCTTCGCTTCACACTTCGATCATCGGTCGAGGCCGCGTTGCGTGAAGGCCTGCGTTTCCCGCGATGGGACGGGTGTCTAATCGCGGCGGCGCACTACGCGTTTGGCGCATTACGCGTTTGGTGCATTAGATGAAAGAGCGTGTTCCACAGGTCGCATCACGAAGGGAAACCGCGCACGACCCTAAATAGAACGCAACCACCTGCCGATGATCGGAGTGACCAACAGGCGCTCGGTCGCCAGGAAGGGGGCCCATTCAACCAGCGATCTCGGACAGGACCGTCTCTAAATGCACGGAAGCATGAACTGAAGGAATAGGGAGAAGCGAACCATGTTTATCAATACGAACATTGCCGCATTGGATGCACAGCGCAATCTGCTCGCCACAAGCAACGTGCTCCAGAAGAGCGTCGAGCGCCTGTCCAGCGGCCTCCGAATCAACCGAGCTGCCGACGACGCGGCTGGCCTCTCCATCAGTGAGAAGCTGCGCTCCCAGATCGCGGGCTTGGGCCAGGCGAGCCGAAATGCCCAGGACGGCATCTCGATGATCCAGACGGCTGAAGGCGCGTTGAACGAGGTCGACAGCATGCTCCAGCGCATGCGCGAGCTGGCGGTCCAGTCCTCGAACGACACGTTGACCAGCGATGACCGAGCGACCATCAACCTGGAGCTCCAGCAGCTCAAGGAGGAGGTCAACGGGATCTCCGGTCGGACCACCTTCAACGGCAAGCAGCTCCTCACCGGCTCGCTGCAGACGCAGCTCGGCGGTACGACGGGCGCCAACCTCGTCACCAACGACACGATCACCAACGGTGGTGAGAGTGCCGTCGTGACCCAGATCGATGTGGCCAATGCCCGTGCTGGCGAGACATACAACATCTCAGTGACGGGCGCGAGCGTGACTTTGACGCGCGCAAGTGACGGTGTAGCGCAGAGCGTCACGCTAGGTGCCACGGCCGCCAACGGTACCCAGGTTGCCGACTTCTCGGCCCTGGGCGTGAAGGTGACGTACGCGTCGACCGTCGGAATTACGGGCGCGAACGCGGCTGCTGGCCTGCTCGCTAACACGAGTATCGTGACAGCGGCTGGCTCCGGCGCCGCGAACTACCAGATCGGCGCCAATAGTAGCGATGCCATCTCGGTGTCATTCGGCAAGGTGGACATCTCCGCGGGCGCGAGCGCTGGCTTGGTCTCACTCAACACCGCGCTCACGAACTACAACGTGACGCAGGACGTGACCAACTCGCAGGCGTTGATCTCTGCTGTGGACGCAGCCCTCGTCGACGTGAACAACACCCGCTCCACCTTGGGAGCTGTGCAGAACCGCCTCGAGCACACGATCGCCAACCTCGGCGTCACACAAGAGAACCTGACCGCGTCGGAAAGCCGCATCCGCGATACGGACATGGCGGCCGAGATGGTCAAGTTCACGAAGACGCAGGTGCTCCAGCAGGCTGGCACCGCGGTCCTCGCGCAGGCGAACCAGATTCCCCAATCGATCATGACTCTGCTACGATAAGCGGGTTCTCCTCGGGGGGCGCTACGGGATACTCCCGTAGCGCCCCCGTTGGTAACAAGAGGGCCCCGGCTGGCGCCGGGCCTCCGCGGAGGGTTGTGTGAGAAGCCTTCGGTTGATCGGCTGTGCCGTCGTGGCGTTTCTCGCGACAACGGTGCTGCACGTGGTCGGAATCGACGCCGCGCAACCACCCCGGAACACGACGGCGGCACAGGTCCAGCCACCGATGCCGGACCTCGTCGTTCTGCTGACCGATATCCCGGATCCTGTCACGTTGGGCGGCACGATCAACTATTCGGTCTCGGTCGCCAATGCTGGAAGAGCTCCCGCGGTCGCCACAACTGTCACCGCGGACATCCCGCCGCCCCATGACGTCGCCTCGCTGGGGCCTGGCTGTTTCCTCGTCCGTCGAACGATCGTGTGTCAGGTGCCGCCTTTGATGCCTGGCGACGAGGCAACGTTCAGATTCAGTTTGACGGCGAACGCACAGGGACCGTTGACGGTCGTCGTCGTCGTGGATCAACCCGGCCTGGTTCAGGAGAGCGACAAGGCGAACGACGTAGCGCTCACCACGACCATGGTCCTTGTTCCCACAACTACCACTGGGAGTTCTCTGCAGGGTCGACCACAGCAGATCCTGGTCCCACCCTCGATCCCAACGCCATTGATCGTACCACCGCCTTCACCGCCTTCACCGCCACCGCCACCGCCACCGCCGGCGGTGAGCCCGACCGCGACGCCCCAAACGGCGCAGGGCGACTATGTCCTGATCCTCGGTCCCACCGAGATTCAACCGATCGCGGGGGGTGCTGCGTGGACGGCGCAAGCGGGTGCCTGGTATCGCGTCCTGACGCGAAATGGCGATCAGGCGCTCGCCGTGTGGGAAGGGGATCCGGTGTCTTCCGCTGTCCTCATCACCCTGGACACGCGCGTCCAGTGGGTTTCGGCGAGGCGCGTCCCGCCCATCGCCAGCCCGCTCCAACCATGGTTGACCGTGTTGGCCGCCACCCAGGTCTACTCTCCCTCGGGGGCGCCCCAGCGCATCGCGCTCGCCGGCGAGCGGTTCCTCGTGGTCTCGTCAGATGGGAGCTGGGCTCTTAGCATGCCGGAAGGGGGCCCACCCAGCGGAGCCGGGTGGATAGAGGTGGACTCGCGAGTGGACGTGTCCATGAGGCCGCTTCCCACTCCCGTCGTGAGCCCGACGGCCATTGCCACACCGTTGCCGACACAGACTGAGGCGCCTACGCAAACGCCGACGGCGACCATCATCCCCGCGAGCACGCCGACGTCGATAAGCGCACGGACCTCGTAGGGGTCGCGTCAAGCGGCGATGTCCATGAGCGAGGTGCGGAGCCTCACGGGATGGCGGTCTTCGTACCCCGATCTACGGTCTTGGCGTGCCGAGTGTGGCCATGAGGCGACTGCCGTGGGCCTTCGCGGCTTGGCGATTTTCCGCCCCGACCTCGTCGACCAGCTCCCCGCGAAGTACTCTCACGTCCGCCGGTGCGCTGATCCCGATCTTGACGTGACCGCCCTCGACACCCAGGATGACCATCTCGACGTCGGTTCCGACCAGCAGTCGCTCGCCCGGCCGCCGGGTGACTACGAGCATCGAGGCATCGCGCCGGGAGCTAGGGCGCCAGGACTATTGACGACGTGTTGGATCGCGTAGCGGTCGTCCGTAAGGATCTCCTGTTTCCCAACCCGCCGGCTTCGGTCGATCAGGATCGGTGCCCGGAGGTTGACCGTGATGTCGTTCTCCGAGCGAACCGCCACGATGCACAGGACGGTCAGCTCACACTCATGCCGCCCGTAGCTCCCTCTCCCTCTGGGAGAGCTCTGGGGTGAGGGCTGGTGCTGGGGCTGGTCCGTCCGACTGGAGGAGAGATCGATCCTGGGGTGATAGGTCGGGTCCACGAGGGTTGGATCGATCAGGATGAAGGCGATCGAGCTGTCCTCTGTCGGCTGAAGCCACCGGAAGGGGAGGTGATCTTCCTCCTCGATGAGCGCGAAGGTACGCACATCGTCGAAGCCGGGGAGCCCATCGGGGAACGTCATGACCGAGCTCTCGGGGACCTGCACCGTTTCGGGCTGCCCGAACCTGGTTGTGGTGACCTCGATCGTTGCTTCCATCGGGGCTAACGCAGGAAGTCGAAGAGGCTGCCCTGAAGCGTCCGCGCGGCGGCCGCCAGGCTCGCCTGGTACACGGTCTCCTGCGCCGAGAAGTTCGTGATGGCCTGCGCGTAGTCGGTGTCTGTGAGCTTCCCCTTGAGCACGGTGAGGCTCTGCCTGAGCTGGTCTTGCTGGTCCCGCACCGCCTGAAACCGATTCACCCGGGCGCCGACTTCCGTCTGTGCTTCGGCTACATCGCTCATCGCACTGTCGAGCGCCGTCAATCCGTTGGCGCGAATGCCCGACACGTCGTCGGCCAACAGGCTTTCCCGAAGACCGATGAGGGCGTTGAAGCCGGCGGGAAACACGGCATTGCCCTGCGTGTTGATGTCCACGACGGTTCCTGTCTGGATCTCGCGGCCCATGGAGCCGCTGTCTCCGTTGTACGTCACTGTTGTCGGAGGACCAGCGGTGAGCGCGAACGGATCGACGTCCGTCTTGAGACCCGCGAAGAGCCGTTGACCCTGGAAACTCGAGTTCGCGGTGGAGACGAGCTGCTCCAGGATCTGGTCGACCTGCTTCGCCAGAACCGCGCGCTGGTCACTCGACAACGTGTCGTTTGCTCCTTGAACTGCGAGCTGACGCGCATTGACCAGCAGGTCCGTGGTTGACCCCAACGCTGCGTCCGTTGCGTTGAGCCACGCCGTCGCCGTGTCGATCGTGTTGACGTATCGGTCTGCCCTCGCGATAGCGGACTGGTAGCCGAGAGCCTGCGCAAGGTCGACCGGATCGTCCGATGGCCGCCTGATCCGTTGGCCGCTGGACACTTCATTTTGCGCGGCCTGCATCCTTGCCAGGTTGGCCGAAATGTTCTGGAGAACGGTGTCCGTCATCATGCGTTCAGTTACGCGCATGGCTCGGTCTACCTCCCGACTATCCCTGTGTCGTTGATGAGCTTGTCCAACATCTCGTCCAGTGCGGTGATTACTCGCGCTGCCGCTTGGTACGCGCGCTGGTAGCGTGTCAGGTCGACGGCTTCCTGGTCGAGCGAAACACCGGAAACGCTTTGTCTCCTCTGTGAGAGCAAGTTGACCATTAGTTGCTGGTTGTCGGCCAAGTCGCGGGAGCTGCGACCGTCGATCCCGAGTGAAGTCACAAGTGCCGCGTAGGCATCTTCGGGGCTCGGGCTGAGTGTCTCGTGAAGCTGTGCAACCGCAAGCGCGACGGCATTGTTGCCCGGCTGCGCCGGCGCATCGGCTGCTGCAACGAGACGGGGATCGGCAACAAGAACGGGGTTTACGGCAATGGTCGCCGCATCGGTACCCACGAAGAAATCACGACCCGTGTTTCCGTCGGTTCCGTAGCCTGCGGCATGCACCTGGTTGACGGTGGTGATGAGGCTCGACCCGATCGCGTTCAGCCTTGAGAGGTACGAGGGCAAGTTGACGTCGCGTGCGTCGAGGAGACCTCGAAGCTCGCCGCTAGCAATCGTCGCGAGCGAATTGTCGGAGCTGAAGCGCACCTCGAAAGAGCCGCCGGGACCGGTCGGGGTCGTGGCCAGCGGATCTGTGTTGATCCCCGAGACGAGAGCGTGCGCTCCGATGAAGATGTCGACGGATCCGCTCGCAGCCTCGGTCGTGGTGACGTGCGCGAGCCCCGAAAGCCGATCGATGACCAGGTCGCGCCGATCGCGGAGATCGTTCGCCGCCTGGCCGAAGATCTCGGTCTGCACGATCTGTTGGTTCAGAGACGCAATTTGCTTAGCGAGGTCGTTGACCTCGGTGACGCGTAAGTTGACAGAAGAATCGAGTTGGCCTTGGAGGACGGTGAGGGCGCTCGCGGCGCCGTTGAGTGCCGCGGCCATCGAGGCCGCTTGCTGCACGACGGCAGCGCGAGCCGTCAAGTCGGATGGGTTGTCTGCCAGCGTAGCCCAGCTATCGAAGAACCTGTCTAGCAGGCTGGATATCCCGGACGCTGAGGGCTCGTTGAGAATCGTTTCGACCTGGTCGAGCGTGTCCTGCGTGACTCGCGCCTGGTGCAGCCGGGCATCTTGAAGGCGGTACTGGACGTCCAAGAACGCATCCCGCGCACGTTGGTAGCGCGTCACCGTCACACCCGTCCCGATTTGCCCCGCGGCCCCTACAACGTCGAGCGCTCGCGTGGCGACAAGCTCCGCGGACTGGCGGCTAAAGCCCGGCGTGTTCGCGTTGGCCACGTTGTGGCTGGTGACGTCGATTCCTGCCTGTTGGCTCTGGAGAGCACGCAGCGCGGTCTCCAGACCCATGAATCCCCCAGTCACCGGGGGGTCGTCCACAGGTGTTTCATCCGGCCGATCGTCAAGTCGTTCCGACCTCAGAGCCGTGGCGGTCGTACCCGCTGCCGCCGGCCAGGCGCGCAAGCTCGCGACGAGTTCGTTGCGCGGTCTGAATCGCGCTGCGTAGGAGCGTAGATGTCTCGCTCTCCTCGCCGCGGAGCTCGAGAACGTTCGTGCTCACGCTGCTCATCAAATTCTGCAGCTCACGACGATACCGTCGAATGCGGGGATCCACGGCGATCTCGACGAGCCCGCGGACGCCGAGCGCGTTCTCGACCGCTCGCTGAGCGCATGCACGTCGCGCCTCCAGTTGGGCGATGCGGGCGGAGACCTGCTCGTGTCCCGCCGTCGCGTCGAGCACGCCCTGTGTCCCCCCCGAGACTACGGCTGAGCGGAGCACACCAAGAGACCGTCGAGCGTCGACCACGGAGAGTGACAGCTCGCGCAGCGCCTCGCACAAGTCCGACAAGTCCGACTCCCAGGCGTCATCCTGCCGTGTCACTCATATCTCCCAGCAACTTGCGGGCAATCTCTTCGGTCGGCACGTGATAGGTGCCGGCTCCAATTCGGGCCTTCAGCTCCTGGATCTTCTCCGAACGGACGTCGGGCGCCGCCTGGACTGCGTCCTGCGCCTTCGCCAGCTCGCGTGCACGCTCGGAGATCTCGACGCTGTCCGCGCGGCTCACCTGTTCCGCGACGCGTTCGGGCGTCTGGCCAGCTCGCTGAGCGGAGGACACTGACTCGCCTTCGTTGACCTGGTCGTCGCCTGTGATGCGCGTGGGTTGGAAGCCGATGTTGCTGATCTCCATACAACCACCTACCGAGATTCAGTCCAATCGTGATTATCGGCACCTTTGCCGGGAACATGAGGTCTATGCGGTCGCCAGGCTGTTCGTCTCCGCTACCATCTCGCTGATCATTTGCAGGGCGCGGGCGTTGAGCTGATACGCCCGCAGCGTCTGCAGCGCTCGAAGCATCTCCTCGGCGGGGTCGACGTTGGATTCCTCGAGTTGGCGCTGTTGAACTTGCCCTAGACCATCCGTGCCCGGGTACCCGGTTATCGGCTCACCACTGGTCGGACTGGCCACGTAAAGGCTACCTCCGATGCCCTGCAAGCCATCCGGATTGTTGAAGCGTGTCAAGCTCAGCCGCCCGACGACCGAGCGATCCGCGATTCCCCCGGCGAGGACCGTGCCGTCAGGCCGGATCTCGATGAAATTCGCGGTCTCAGGGATGGCGATTGTCGGTGTCACCACGGCGCCAGATGCGGTGACGAGCCGGCGAGCGCCGTCCAGGCGGAGCGCGCCGTCTCGCGTGTAGGCGGTGCTGCCGTTTGGCCTGGTGACCGCCAGGAACCCCTGGCCTGCGATCGCGACGTCCAGAGGCCGTCCCGTCCACTCGAGCGGGCCCTGCGAAAAATTGGGAAGGCTCGGCGCGAGGGCCGCGCCCTGGCCCGCGTCCTGAGTCCGGATGATCACGCCGCCAGCTCCGATAGCCGCGCCAAATACGGAGTCCACCGGCGGCGCGTCCACGAGGCCCACGCGGAAGGATTTGAAGGCAGTCGTGTTCAGATTGGCAAGGTTGTTGGCGGTGACGTCGAGCGCGTGGTTTTGGGCTCGCACCCCCGATGCTGCCACGTTGATCGCTGTCCACATTGCTGCGCCTCCATTCTGCTCGAACTGAGTGGGGCGACGGACGTCCGCCGCCGGGCTCGACTAGCTCGCGGGACGACCGATCTCGGTGACCGAGCGAGACAGCGTCTCGTTCTGGAACTGGATCAGCCGTAGGCTCGACTCGTACGCGCGCTGCAGCTCCAGCAGGGAAACCATGTTGGAGCTAACGTCTACGTTGGATGCCTCGAGAAATCCTTGCTGGAGCTCAGTGCGTTCGGCATCGCGAGGCGGCGCTCCCTCGCCCGCGACGAGCAGGTTGTCGCCTTGCCGCCGCAACGCCTTGGGATCTTCGAACTCCACGATGCGCAGGCGGCCCACGGCGACGCCTCCCGACGTTACTGTTCCATCGGGGGCGACTTGTATGGGGTCGCTGGCTGCTCGGATCGGGCCGTTGACGCCCAACACCAGCCGCCCGGTGCGTGTGGTGAGGTAGCCCTCGGCGTCGCGTGACAGGCTCCCATCTCGGGTGAATGCGGGTCCGCCATGATCGACGACGAGGAATCCCTGGCCGTTGAGCGCCAGGTCCAGCTCCCGACCCGTGTGCTCCAGTGGTCCCTGTGTAAAGTCGATCTCGGGGGATCGGGCGACGTTGGTCAGCACGATAGGTCCGACCGTCGTCGGCTGCCCGTCTTGGAGTTGCGTCAGGAGCTGCTCGTTGAACACTGACGAGGATGTGCGCTCTTGCTTGAAGCCCGGCGTCTGCACGTTGGCGATGTTGTTGATCGCGATCTCGGTCCGTCGGACCGTCGTCACCATGCCCGCCAATGCGGTGTAATACCCACGGATCACGAGTGCATCCTCCTTCGACTCCCCCAGCCAGCGGCGAACGCGAAACCCGCTACCGCCAGCATCGCCAGAATGGCGACGGGGCTGATCATCAAGCCACCATCGGTGGGTGCGGTCCCACCAGTGAGCGGCAACTGGCCGGGCCGTCCCCCGCCGCTTACCGCGGGGAGAGGAAACCGTCCCGCGATTGCGTGGCGGCTTCCTGGCGACGCAGGTGTCGATCCCTCGGGCTCCACGGTAACGAGGAGCATGTTCCAGGGCCGCTCGGGGATCGGATCGTCCCGCTCGAAGTCGATGTGGGCCAGGCGATCTGCGCCGACCTGGAACGAGGTCACGGAGAGGCTCTCGCCGGAGGCTGTGTCTACCAGCCAGGCCACGTACGTGTCCCGCTCGATCTGGTCCATGTCCGTCGCGGTCAGACGGAGCACCCCCTCGCTGGTGATGAGCTCGGCAACTCCCGCCGCACTCTTGGATCCCCAGTTCGAGGTCCCGTCGAGATACGAAAGAACGATGTTCACGGGACTGCCGTTCGCCCAAAGCGGTGGTGGTGGCGCCAGAATCAGAGCCGCCGCCACCAAGCCCAGGCTGCTGAACAGGTGCGCGATGGATCGAGAGACGTTCATGAGTCTTCCTCCTCACGATCGAGATTTCGAGATTTCGCGTTTTTCCCCCGACTTGCCGCCTCAGGAGGCTCGCCGGCCGGGAGTAGTTCGGACGCGCGGAGGTGAGCGCGAAGCTTCAGGATCGCGCTCGCATGGATCTGGCTGACGCGCGAGGCTGACACGCCGAGCACCTCGGCTATCTCTCGGCAGGCCAGCTCTTCGTAGTAGTAAAGGCTCAGCAGGAGCCGCTCTCGCTCGCTGAGCGCATCGATTCCTCGAATGAGGGCGGCGTTCATCTCGGCGCGCTCGGCTTGGTCGGCGAGGTCGGTCGAGCCATCTCCGATCTGGCTTGCGAGGGTTCCTGAGTCAGCGGGATCGTCATTTGATGTGGCCATTGGAGCGTCCAAGGAAATGACGCTCGTGCTCGCTTCGAGGAGGACTGCGTGGAGGTCGTGAAGCTCGATGCCGAGGCGCTCCGCGACCTCCGTGTCTTCCGGCATCCTGCCCAGTTCCTGAGTTAGCTCGTCGTACGCGTGTTCGAGCTCTCGAGACCGCCGCAGGCCCCCGCGGGAACGAATGTGCAGGCTGCGGACGGCGTCGAGGATGCTTCCGCGAATGCGTTGGATCGCGTACGTCTGGAACTTGATCCCGACTGTCGGGTCGTAGCGGTCCACCGCCTGGATCAGGCCGATGGTGCCGAAGCTCAGTAGATCCTCGACGGTCAAGACTCCTGGAATGCTCACGGACAGCCTGCCGATCACGTACTTCACGAGCGGGGCATACTGATGAATCAGTTGCTCCCGCAACGACGGGTCTCGATTGCTCTTGAAGTCAAGCCACTGTCGTTCCGCTACTTGCATGTCGTTCTCCACCTCGGAGCCCGTACTTCTGCTCCCTTAGACAATGAGAGCGCGTTTCCTTTGCCCAGCGTCGCTTCGTCCGTCCATGGCTGCCTCATTGGCTGACACGTCCATTGCCGAGGTCGGCGGAGCCTTCCGCCCGCGGGTCGCCGCTTGGTTGCGCCGCTTTCTCCGGTGAGTCGACGTTGGTCGATGCCTCGACACCGCCGTCGAGAATCCACAGCGCCAGGCGGCCGAGGAGAGCGAGGACGATGCCGGCGGCTCCCGCCCGAAAGAGCGCGACCTCTGGCTCGCTCCGTCCCATGAGCGCCGTCACGTACAGCGCGATGAAGGTCGATCCCGCCGCGATCATGAGCGCCAGCGAAGCTTGCCCCCACGTCACAGCAGCCCCCGGCTCGTGCGCTCACGCTGCATGTTGAGCACAAATCGGGCGATCCGGTCGACGGCGCCTGGTGGAAGATTGTGGAACGCGACTCCGAGCTGCACGAATCCATCATCTGCCGAGAAGACTCGCACGATCCGGCCTCGGAGATCGCCCGGCACGGACCCCGCGAGGAGCTTGGGTGAGATGACGATCTCGTCTCCGAGCTTGGGTGTTGCGAGCCGCGTATCCGATTCGCGGACCCGTGCGCCGAAGCCGCCTGCGCTCAGATCGTTGAGGTAAAGCTGCAGAGAAGTCTGCTTGCCATCCTGATCGATCAGCACTGCCGATTCCCATGATGGTGGGAGCTCGACACGGAAGTATTCCCGCTGCTGCACGCGCTCGGCATCGACGATCTCCAGTGCGGCCCGTGGCCTCGGCACGAGCGTGCGGCCCACGATCCGCGTCCGCACTTGGTAGTAGGCATCCATCGTGTGTCCCACGCCGAGTGTCACCTCGGGAGGCAGGACGTCGGGGGTGCCGAGCTCCTGCGGGATCGCTATCCAAATGAGATTTCCGTCGCGGCGCTCGATGTGGGTAGGGTACTGGTCTGTGCGGTCGCCCATGCTGACGGTCAGCACGACGCGCTCGCCCTCTTGCAGCAAACTCTGTTCCATGGCCATCATCCGTCCAGCCCGTCGACAGATTCCTTAACGACGACATCGTAGGAAGAGCCGATTTCTCCGAAGGAGAGGACGGCCAGGCTCGAAAGTGATCGCTCGGTGAGCCGTCGGAGGCACAGCCTCAGCTGATCCGGACAGACCAGGACCGGTTGGTCACCAGCGGCAGACACGCGCTCCATCGCGGCGTTGAGCATGCGGAGCAGTCGCTGGCTGGTGGATGGGTCGATCTGCAGCACCGGCCCGCGATCGGTTTGGGTGAGATGCTCGATGAGCGCCAACTGTGTCGCGGGGGAGAGAACGATGGCTCGCAGCTCGCGGCCTTCGGCGGCGTACTCGCTCGCTATCTGCCGACCCAACGCTCGCCGCGCGTGCTCGGCGAGCACGTCGGGGTCCTTCATCAGGTGGGCGTGATCGGCGATGGATTCGAGGATGGCGACGAGGTCCCGGATGGACACACGTTCGCGGAGCAGCGCCTGGAGCACCCGATGCAGGTCTCCCACCGACAGCACGTTGGGCACGAGCTCGGAAACGACCGTCGGGCTCGCCTCTCGCACGTGGTCGAGCAGCGTCTGCACGTCTTCGCGCGATAGGATCGAAGCAGCGTGAGCTGAGAAGACCTCCGACAGGTGCGTGATGATCACCGACGTCGGATCCACGACCGTGTAGCCGAGTGCTTCCGCGTGTTCCTGCTCGTCGGGCGTGATCCACGTCGCCGGCAACCCGAACGCGGGCTCGACTGATGGAATGCCCGCGAGCTCGCCATCGGCCAGACCAGGATTCATCGCCATCAGGCGCTTTGGCCGGACCTCACCCCGTGCGACTTGCACGCCCCGCAGCTTGATCACGTATTCGTTCGGCGGGAGCTGAGCGTTGTCTCGAATCCTGAGAATAGGAATGATGATGCCGAGCCGCAGCGCGATCTGACGGCGGATGAGCGTGACGCGTCCGAGCAGCGTTCCACCGGACTGGGCGTCCGTGAGGTCGATCAATCCGTACCCGATCTCCACCTCGACCCGATCGACCTGCATGAGCTTCATAACGTCCTCAGGCTCCTCGGCGCGTGACTGGGGGCTGGTCAACTGCTCGGTCGGCTCTGTCGGCGTCCGTGAACGGAACAGGAAGCCAGCCCCGAGAATGGCTGACATGATGATGAGCGGAAGCTTGGGCAAGCCCGGCACGATCGCGAGCACGAGGAGGAATCCCGACACGATCGCGAGGGCGCGCGGATTCGCCAGGATTTGCGTCGCCACGTCGCGGCCCAGGTTGGTGCTGGATCCCGAACGGGTCACGATGAGCCCCGTCGCCGTGGAGATGAGCAGCGCGGGGATCTGCGAGACGAGACCGTCCCCGATTGTGAGAAGCGGGTAAACCCGGAGGGCCTCGGTCACGGGCATTCCCAACTGGAACACGCCGATGCAGAGCCCGCCCAGAATGTTGACGATGATGATGATGACACCGGCAATCGCGTCGCCCTTGACGAACTTGCTGGCGCCGTCCATGGCCCCGTAGAAGTCCGCCTCTTGTTCGATCGTGCGCCTTCTCTGTCGGGCGGTGGCATCGTCGATCATCCCGGCGTTGAGGTCGGCGTCGATGCTCATCTGCTTGCCGGGCATCGCGTCGAGGGTGAAGCGCGCGGCCACCTCGGCAACGCGGCCCGCACCGCTTGTGATCACCACGAACTGGATCACGATGAGAATGAGGAAAATGACGATTCCGACGACGTAGTTGCCGCCGACGACAAAGTTTCCGAAGCTCTCGATGATGCTCCCCGCGTGGGCGTGGAGCAGAATGAGTCGGCTCGCCGATACGTTGAGCGCAAGGCGGAAAAGTGTCGTGATCAGCAGGAGAGCAGGAAATGACGAAAACTGGAGCGGCTCCGTGATGTACATGGCCACGAGGAGGATCACGAGCCCGACAGAGATGTTCGTGGCGATGAGTACGTCCAGGAGCCACTCGGGAATCGGGATGACCAGCATCCCGACGATGAGACCCAAGGCGAGCGCCATGAGAATATCGCTGTACTGAAGGATGCGAGAGAACCCGGTTGTCCCCACTCGAGGGGCGACGGCGCTAGCCACCAGTCACCCCCGCCTTCGCCCTGTCGCGGAGCTTGTACACGTGGGCGAGGAGCTCGGCGACGGCCTGGAAGAGGTTCACGGGGATCTGGTCGCCGATGGCGACCGACCAGTAGAGCCCCTGAGCCAGCGGCGGATTCTCGACGATCGGTATGCCGTGCCGACGAGCGGTCTCCTTGATTCGCTGCGCGATGACCCCGGCGCCCTTCGCAACGACCCGTGGGGCGATAATCCCGGCGCGATCGTAGGAGAGGGCTACCGCGTAGTGGGTTGGGTTCGTCACGATGACGTCCGCCCGCGGGACCTCCTGCATCATGCGCTTGGAGCCGAGCTTTCGCTGAGCCCGACGGACGCGCGCTCGAGTCTCTGGCCGTCCCTCCGTCTGGCGCATCTCCTCTCGCAGCTCATCCTTTGTCATTCGAGAGCTGCGCTGGTTCTCCCAGTGCTGGTACCCGAAGTCGAGGATTGCGAGCACGAACAGCGTCAAGCCGGCGACGAGGCCGAAGTGGATTGCGACCTGGACGAGCCGGAACGTGGCCGCGTTGGAGTCCGTCGACGCGAGCGATAGGAATTGCGGGCTTAGGTCCGCGTACATGCGAAAGACGACGAACCCAATCACTCCGACCTTGGCAAGTGTCTTGACGAGCTCGACGAGCGTTCGGAGTGACACAATACGCTTCACGCCGCTCAGCGGGTTCAGTCGATCGAAGTTGGGACTGAGCACGCGCAACGACAGCAATGGCCCCGTCTGCACGAGACCCGAGATGAGGCCGATGGTGGGAAGCGCCACCAGGAGCGGGGCGAGACACGTCAAGATGATGAGGGTCGCTTCGGCGGCGAGGTTGTAGACCTGCGTCGTCGTTAGGTCGCCTTGCGAAAGACTGCTGATGCTTCGCTCCAGGAGTCGTCCGATCTGCGTGGCGCCTTGGTCGCCCGCCCACTGAAGGACGGCAAATCCCGTCAGCAGCGCCGCGGCTGTACTGAGGTCGACGCTTCGAGCGACGTTACCCTTCTCGCGCAGCTCCTTGAGCCTGCGAGGAGTCGCCGCTTCGGTCCGCTCGCCGCTTGCCATACGATTACCTAGCCACCGACGTCAGCGTCTCGGGAACACCGCGGAACGCGGCGATTGACGGGGCCATCATCCAAGGAAGGGCCACCGTCAACGCTCCGAGCACCACCAGGACCTTGATGGGTAGCCCCATCGCGAGCAGATTCAACTGGGGAGCGACCCGAGCGAGGATCCCCAGGGCGACGTCCGCGAGAAGGAGCGCGGCGAGACAAGGCAAGGCCATTTGGACTGCCGCGGTGAAGATCGAACCGACAAGGATCCCCAGAATCTCGGGCTCATGGAGCGTCGTTGGCACGTGACCCAGCGGGACCGTGACGAACAACCGCTGGAGGCCCGCCAGGAACAGGTGATGCCCATCGGTCTGGAGGAAGAGCAGAACGGCGAGCAGCCCGAAGAGCTGCTCGATGGCATTGCTTCCCATGTCCATTCGGGGGTCGAAGATCCCTCCGAGGTTGATGCTGTTCGCGCTCACGATTGCCGCGCAGATTTGAAAGGAAGCAAACACGAGCGCAACCGCGAACCCCGCGAGCAGGCCGATGAGCAGCTCTCCGGCGATGGAGAGCGGGTCGAGGCGAATCGTGCCGGCCTGCGGTTTCCCTGGGGGGAAGATCGCGAGGGTAAAGAACAGTCCGGGGACGATCCGCATCATGATCGGGATCCGCTGGCTCCCGAACAGGGGGTTCAAGCTCATGGCGGCGAGGACCCGGACGAGGGCCAGAAAGTACTGGCTGAAATACGATGCGGAGAAGTTCACGAGCTCGACGCTTCCTCCCATTGGACTCTCTATCGCGCCATTGCCGGCATCAGGCCATAAAGCGACACGATGTAGGTAACCAGGCTGCTGAGGAGCCACGGGCCCGAGACGGCGAGGACCGCGAAGACCCCAAGGATCTTGGGAACGAATGAGAGGGTCATCTCGTTGATCTGGGTGATGGCTTGGATGACGCTCACGATGAGGCCGACGACGAGGGCAACGATGAGCGTCGGCGCGGACAACATCAGCGCTATGCCGGCGGCGTTTCGAGCCAACTCTATCGCTGCGAGCTCAGTCACACGTCTCCCCCTTACACGAAGCTCGTGGCCAGTGACTTGACCACGAGGTGCCACCCATCCGCGAGAACGAAGAGCAGCACCTTGAACGGAAGAGAAATGGAGGCCGGCGGGAGCATCATCATGCCCATCGCCATGAGGGTGCTCGACACCACGATGTCGATGACCAGGAACGGAAGCAGGATCAGGAATCCCATCTGGAAGGCCGTCTTCAGCTCGCTGATCATGAAGCCGGGGACGACCACGAACGTCGGAACGTCCGCAATGCGGTTCGGTCTCGGAAGATCAGCAAGGGACACGAAGAGGGCAAGATCCCGCTCTCGGGTCTGGCGAAGCATGAATTCCCGAAGTGGCTTCTGCCCGTGCTCCATCGCAGATTCGAGAGAGATCGTTCCTGCAAGGTACGGCTGGAGTGCATTCTGATTGGCATTGCTCCACACGGGTGCCATGATCGCGATCGTCAGGAAGAGCGCGAGGCCGAGCAGTACCTGGTTTGGCGGGACCTGGGGCATGCCCAAAGCACTCCGCACGAACGAGAGAACGATGGCGATGCGGACGAACGCCGTCGTCATCATGATGATTGCGGGAACCAGGCTCAGCACCGTCAGCAACAGAATGAGCTGGACGCTGAGCGCGAGACCCTCGTTCTCGCCCGAGCCGACCTCTACCCGCACGGATGGCAAGGTGTTGCCTTGACCCGCGCATCCGCTGAGGAGGCATGCGGCCAGGATGGATGCGAGAAGCAGCAATCGAAAGCGGTTCGATCTCACCGGCGTCCTGTACTCCAGGTGGCTCTAACGGAAGCGTCGCGGACGAGACGCCGTTCGTGGTCGTTCTCGGCCAGCGCGGGAGAATCCTACGGACCCGCCGGATGGGGCGCACAGGAGCAAATGGACCGGCGATTACGACTGGAGGGACCGGGCTGATCGGTACGACGGTACCGATTGGCCGCCGAACGGCTTTTGGCGCTGCTGCCGTGTCGTAACCTGAATGTGATTTACCGCACATTCAATCTATTGCGATAATTCCGCGACGGGCTCGTTACAATTGTCACTACTGGTTGCGCGGGAGCAACGACTTGTTTGTATTGACCGATTCCCTCAGTAGGCTGAATGAGCTGGGCCGTACCCTCCGGGGGCGTGGCTCCCGATCCTGGCCTCAGCTAGATCGGACGCCCTCAGGGCCAGATGGCGTCAGGAATGGCCCTTCACCTGCGGAGCGAGAACACATCGAACGGGATGCCCTGCTGCGCCGTGCCTTTGACGATTCTGAGGTCGGCATGGCCATAGCATCGTTTTCGGGAGAGCTCTTAGAAGTAAATCGTTCCTTCTGTCGGATGATCGGCTATTCAGAGCCAGAACTGGTTGGTACGAACTACCATGCGCTTCTTCACCCGGACGATCTGGATCCGGAGGAGGACTACGCGGGCATTGCTGCTTCATATCAGGTCGAGGAGCGCTGGATCGACAAGAATGGCCACATCAAGTGGGTGCTCACGAACGCGGTGCCCGTTGTTGGTGAAGACAGAGATAACAGCTACTTTATCTACCGTTTCCAAGAAGTGACGTATCGGAAGTCGTTCGAGATGGAATTGCGGGAGAGCAGCGCGGCACTACAATCTGCGCTTGCCCAGCTCCAGGACGCTCGTTTGGAAGAAACCGAGCAGGAGCACGCTCGTATCCTGCGCCAAATGGTAAGCGGCATCGCGCATGACTTTGGAAATGCGCTCGAGCCGGTCGTGTGGTTGAGCGAGTTTCTCCTCTCACGGCCGGACGTATGGAAGGACGAGGCCGAGGTCCGAGCGAACCTCGAGCTCATCTGCACGGGGGCGAGAGACGCGGCAGAAATGGTGCGCCGCCTCCGTGGGCTCCAAGACGCCGTGGTCGAGGAGGACGAGTTCGAGCGTGTTGACGTCAACGTCCTCGTCGAGCAGACGGTGTTGCTGGAACGACCCAGGTGGAAGGACCAGGCCTTGGCGGAGGGGCGGGAAATCATCGTCGGGGTGGACTTGCAGGAGACGCCCCTCGTGACTGGGAACCAGGCGGCCCTTCGTGAGGCACTCACGAATCTCCTCTTGAACGCCGTCGACGCGCTTCCCGAGGGCGGAGTCATTACTCTCCGCACGCGTCGCGATGCCCGGGACGTTCTGCTCGAGGTGAGCGACACTGGCATCGGAATGACCGACGAGGTGCGCGAGCGATGCATGGAGCCCTTCTTCAGCACGAAGGGCGAACGTGGCACCGGCGTGGGCATGGCCATGGTGCACCGCATCATCCAGTGGCACGGTGGATCGGTCGAAATCGAAACGGCTCCAGGGCGAGGAACAACCATCCGCCTCCGCGTCCCCAGCGCGGCCGCTATTTCCTAGCCGTCATCTCCGCCGTCAAAGGCCGGGCCAGCGGACCAACTGTCACTGGACTGAAGTCTCGCCCCTCCGTGCCGATCATAAGACCGACCGCTCATGAGGGCGCGAGGGAATGGGTCCTGCGAGGTCGGGACTCTCGGCTACGTTCCCAGGGCCGATGGTCCTCGATTCCCCCTCCGATGTCCCCGTACAACTCGGTCAAACGCGAGCAGGAACACGGAATGATCTGGGTGTCGCGCTTCGACGGGACTGGTTTCGTCCTCAACGCGGAGCTCGTCGCCGTTGTCGAGGGCACGCCGGACACGGTGGTCACCTTGACGAACGGCGACAAGTTCATCGTTCGGGAATCGGTCGAGCAGGTCGTCGATCGAGTGATGGACTATCACCGACTCATCCATTCCGGAATCGGCTTGACGGACCGGCCCGGTACTGAGTCAGACCCGAGGGCAAGCTCCGCCACGTGACCTCGCGGACTCTATGACGCGGTGAATGTGTGGATAAGTCAACACTCCCAGGTCTGATCGTGGGCTTCGGCGCCATGTTGCTGTCAGTGATCTTGGAGGGCGGCAGCCCAATGGCATTGCTGAACGTTCCCGCCGGAGTCATCGTCCTCGGTGGCACCCTGGGAGCAACGCTCATCGCGTATCCCTTCTCCTACGTAGTGGGGCTGCCCAAATACCTCATGCGAGCCATATTGGACCGCCCCCTGGATGCCACGCGCACCATCGAATCGTTCGTCGATTTGGCCGACAAGGCCCGTAGGGAGGGCCTGTTGGCCCTCGAACGCGAGGTCGATGGTCTGGAGCCCTTCGAGCGCAAGGGATTGATGATGGTCGTGGACGGAACGGACCCCTCAGTCGTCCGCGAGGTGATGGAGACCGAGATCGAGGGCATCCAGGAGCGGCACCGCGCGAGCTATGGAACCCTCGAGGCTATGGGAGGGTTCGCGCCCACAATGGGAATCATCGGTACCGTTATGGGTCTCGTCAACGTCCTCCAGAAGCTGGAGGACCCGACGGCCCTCGCCCACTCCATCGCGGTCGCGTTCATCGCCACCCTCTACGGCGTCACCACGGCGAACCTGTTATGGCTACCCCTCGCGAGCAAACTGAAGCAGAAGAGCGAGCTCGAGGTTTCTGTCCGCGAGCTGACGATCGAAGCAGTCATGAGCGTTCAGGCCGGAGATAATCCGCGGCTTGTTCGTGAGAAGCTCGAGGCTCGACTGCCCGCGGGCAAGCGGAACGTGCCGCGCCCGGCTGCTGCCGCTACCGCCGCTGGTGAGGCGTAGTTCCGTATGGCCAGATCGCGTAAGCATCGAGCCGAGGAGCACGTCAACAACGAGCGATGGCTGCTGACGTATGCCGACCTCATTACCCTGTTGATGGTGTTCTTTGTGGTCATGTACTCGATGTCGCGCGCCGACACGACGAAGATCGCGAAGCTGCAAGCCGCGTTCCAAAAGGCTTTTCGCGTGGAGGTCCTTCGGGGCAACGACCCGACCAGTCGCCATGGAGACGACGGTGCGCAGGTGCCTGGCGCCATGGCGAGCTCATCGGCGGCAAGCTTTTCCTCTTCTACCGTCTCGGGGCCGATCGTGAGCAGCATGGAGGACATGCGTGTTGCTTTGGCACAAGTGCGCCCAAACGAGTTCGCTCGAGGGGTTCAGATCGGCCCCTCGGCCGACGGAATGGCAATCAGCCTTTCCAACGGGGCGCTATTCGACTCGGGCAAGGCGGATCTGAAGCCAGGAGGCATCCCGCTGCTCGACGTCATGGCGGAACGGCTCCGTCGCATGTCGAACGAGGTCCGCATCGAAGGGCACACGGACAACATCGCCACGAGCTCCGCGTTCTATCCGTCGAACTGGGAGTTGTCCGCCGCCCGCGCCACAACGGTCGCCCGGTATCTCTCGGAGCGCGGTGGAGTCGCCGCTGATCGACTGGCGGTCGCAGCATACGGAGAGAATCGCCCTATTGGGTCGAACGCGACCCGCGACGGTCGAGCGAGAAACCGACGCGTTGACGTCGTTGTGCTGTCCACAGTCGTCGATCCGCGAGACAGCCTGAGGGCACTGACCGCTGGAGGAGAATCAGTCCAATGAAGATGCCTCGACTTCCCATCCTGATCGTGGTTCCTGTGCTCTTGGCGGGTGGCGCCTTGGGCGTGATTGCACGCGGGGCTCTGTTCGGCGGAAGCGCGCAGTCCGCCGCCGCCGAAGCGTCCACCGCGAGTCACGAGCGCGTCGGTGTCGTGTACCCCATGAAGGAGCAGATCGTGAACCTCGCGGATCCAGGGGTCCTGCGCTATTTGAAGACCACCGTCGTGCTGGAGGTGTTCGACCCGGACCACAAACCGGGCGGTGGTGACGGTGATCACGGCAAGGGCAAGCCGGAGCTCCCCAAGTACCTGCGGTCCAAGAGCGCGGTTCTGGAGGATCGAGTCATCACGTTGCTGAGCTCCAAGATGTCCTCGGAGCTCAGAACCACGGAAGGCAAGGCCCAACTAAAAGAAGAGATCCGGACGAACCTCAACGCCGTCGCTGGTGACGACCGGATTCTCGCCGTGAGCTTCGTCGACTTCGTTATCCAGTGAGTTGATTGGGAATCAATGCTCGAGAACGTCAAGCCCTACGACTTCCGTCGTCCCGAAAAGTTCTCCAAGGAACATCTACGAGCCATCCGACTGCTCCACGATTCGTTCGCGCGCACGCTGGCGTCGGCCTTCTCGTCCTATCTGCACGGGCACGTCCTATGCCATCTGGCGAACATGGAGCAGCTCACCTACGACGAGTACATCGGGTCACTCGAGACTCCAACGGCGATCTACGTCGTGCTGCTCGATCCGCTGCCGGGGAAGATCGTCGTAGAGATGGACTTGATCCTTGCCTCGGCCATGGTCGACCGTTTGCTGGGTGGCATCGGACGGCCGGCACGCGGCAGCGGCGGCGAGATGACCGAGATCGAGCTGCTGCTGATGAAGCGGCTAGGAGACGTCTTGTTATCGGCGCTGCGGGACACATGGTCGTCCATTTTGGACGTCCAGCCATCCTGTCACACGCCCGTCCTGACTCCCGAGTTCGTGCAGATCACGCTCCGCTCAGAGGCCACAGTCGCGCTCTCGTTCGAGATGGTCGCGATTCAGGCCGAAGGCAAGATGAGCATCTGCATTCCATATCCGGTATTACATCCAATTCTCGACACGATCCTCGCCCACATTTGGTCGAGCGGGCTGAGCCAATCGGAGGCAGAAGACGCACCCGTCAACCCGGTTGAGCAGCTCAATGACGTGCCTGTGCCGGTTGTGGCAGAGCTGGGCAGAGCGCGCCTATCGGTGGGAGACGTCCTCGATCTCAAACCAGGTCAGATCATCAAGCTCGATACGCCGGCCGACGACGACGTGACGGTTCGCGTTGGCGACCATTTGAGGTTGAATGGGCGGCCCGGTCTCAAAGGGAGAAACCTTGCCGTCCAGATCACTCGATCAATCGGAACCGGAGGCTGAAGCATGGTAGGGGACCAGATCCTGGAAGACCAGCGACCCGACGGAGATGAGGAGGCCTGGGACGAGGTGTCGCCCGCGGTGCCCACCTCTGTGGCGACTCACGAGTTCGACGACTTCTTGCCCGCGGTAGACGAGGATGGTCACCCCTCGGGAACGGGTGGCATCGACATGTTGCTCAACGTAAGCCTCGAGGTGAGCGTAGAGCTCGGTCGAACCAGAATGACGATTGGAGAAGTGCTCGGTCTCCGGGCCACCTCGGTCATCGAGTTGGACAAGGTTGCCGGCGAGCCATCCGACATCTTCGTGAATGGCACGAAGATCGCCCGGGGAGAGGTCGTCGTCGTGGACGACAAGTTCGGCGTACGCGTGACCGAAGTGGCGCCGCAGGCCAACCGCGTAGCGTCGTTGGGGTAGATGGAACCACTGGATTTTCCGTCCGCCGCGCTCGACGTCGGGCTGAAGCTCGCGTTTGTTGTTGCCCTGATCTACATCTTGGCGGCAGTCTGGCGGAGGTACGGCACGACGCTCGGAATCAGGCAGGGCGCCAGGACACTAGAGATCCTTGAGTCGGCCACGCTGGCGCCGAACCGTCAGGTCTTTCTTGTCAGGGTCAGTGGCCAGCGGATTCTGCTCGGCGTCACCGCTTCCCAGATCGGCTCGCTCGCCCAATGGGACGATCCCCCTGTTGGGATGACTGAGCCTGCCGATTCTCATAAGTAAGGCAGGGGCCTCCTGACTCCTGCCCGACTTTGTCGAGAGCGACGTTATCGCGTCGTGGGGAGGGACGTATGGCTCTATTCCGTGAAGCGGCTACGAGTAATGAGGCCCTGATCCGGGATCTGGGACATGGGCATTCGGCTCCGAACCCCGTCCTGGTGAGAGGGCCCCTTCGCATCGATCGAATCCGGCTCTTGCCCCGGAACCCTGACTTCCCCCCTCGACCTGGATACCGCGACCAAGCGGAGAGATCCGAGGGGCGATCGTGACGCGCATTCTCCTCGCGGACGACGCCCCCTTCATGCGGATGCAGTGCGGCCGCATGCTCACCGCCCTGGGCTACGAAGTCATCGAGGCGGAGAATGGCCGGGACGCCGTGGCAAAGTATTCCCAGCATCGGCCGGATGCCGTCCTGTTGGACGTGACCATGCCGGAGCTAGACGGGATCGCGGCGCTCCGTCAGATCAAGGAGCTGGATCCTGATGCCCGCATTGCCATGGTGAGCGCGCTCGGTCAGCAGCGGGTCGTGATGGAAGCGCTGCAGGCGGGCGCGCGTGACTTCGTCATGAAGCCATTCGTCCCGGATCGCATCCTGGCCGCGGTCGCAAACCTCATGGGTTGAGAGCTTACTCAGCTCGCAGCAGCAATGGGCTCGGCGAAGAGCTCGTCGATGCCATCTGCGGTCAACGGACGCGCGAAGTAGAATCCCTGTGCCCGATCACACCCGAGCTCTCGCAGCTCGGTCAACTGCTCCACGGTTTCGATCCCTTCCCCGGTGGCTCCCAGGCTCAAGGCCCGCGCGAGCTCGATGATGTTCCGGACGATCGCTCGATTCTCCGGCCGTTGGTCGAGGCCTTCTACGAAAGACCGATCGATCTTGATCAAGTCGAACGGCAGGCCCTTGACGTACGACAGGGATGCGTAGCCGGTTCCGAAATCATCGATCGCCAGCTTCACTCCCAGCTCCTTGATCCGCTCGAGGATTGGGAGCGTGGCCTCGTTCTGCGTGAGCACCATGCTCTCGGTGAGCTCGAGCGTGAGGGTCGAGGGGTCGATCCCCGTGTCGGCCAGGATGCCCTCCAGTTGCGCCACGAAGTCGCGTGCCCAGAGCTGGCGGCCCGATACGTTCACGCTGAGCTGGAGGGGGTTGCACGTGCGACTCGCCATTTGCCAGCGCCGGAGCTGGTGGCAGGCCGTGTCGAGCACCCAGCGGCCGACGGGAACGATGAGTCCCGTTTCCTCGGCGATGGGAATGAACTTATCAGGTGGAATGAGCCCCAGCCTTGGGTGCTGCCAACGCACGAGCGCCTCAACCTCCACGATGCGGTCCTCGTCCAACGAGAGGATCGGCTGGTAGTGGATCCGCAGCTCGTCGTGCGCCAGTGCGTCGCGTAGGTCGTTCTCGAAATCGAGCCGCTCGATGGCGTCCCGCTCCATTGAGGCGTCGAATAGCGCATACCGGGCCTTGCCCTCAGCCTTGGCTCGATAGAGCGCTAGGTCCGCGTCCCGCAGCAGGCTGCCAGCATCCTCCTTGCCGCGGCTGACGGCGATCCCGATGCTGCACGTCGTGTAGACGACGTGGCCCTCGATGGCGAAAGGCTGCCGCAGAACGTCGGTCACGCGCTCGGCAACCGCGCTTGCCTCGTCTAGGTCCTGTCCGTCCTCCAGGAGAATGGCGAACTCGTCTCCGCCCAGCCGCGCGACAGTGTCCTTGAGCCTCACGCACCCGAGCAGGCGCTCGGCGAAGGCGGTGAGCAGCACATCTCCTGCTCGATGTCCGAGGCTGTCGTTGATGACTTTGAAGTTGTCCAGGTCAAGATAGAACATCGTGACCGGGTTGTTGGCCCGGTCGGAACGCGCTAGGGCGTGCTCCGTTCGGTCGAGGAACAGCACCCGGTTGGCGAGTGACGTGAGGGGGTCGTGAAAGGCCTGGTGGACGAGCTCTCGCTCGAACCCCTTTCGTTCAGTGATGTCGTGGCAGGTGAGGACAATTCCCGACACGGCGGGCTCGGCGACCAAGTTGTTCATGACGATCTCACTGGGTTGCCATGAGCCATCGTGATGCTGGAGTCGTACCTCGGAACGCACGTTCACACCTGGCATTGCCATTGCCTGGGTAAGGAGCAGCCTCGCTGCGCCGATGTCTGCTGGGTGGACGAGATCTAACGTGCCGCGTCCGACCAACGTGTCGGACCGATAGCCCCAGAGTCGGCTGGTCGCTGGACTCTCATATTGCACGATGCCCTGCTGGTCGACGATGAGAATGACCTCCGACGCGTTGCTCACCAGGGCGCGGAAGCGGCGCTCGCTGCGAGCCAGTGCCTCCCGCTCAGCCGTCAGTATTTCAGCAGCCTGTTGGGCATGCTGGAAGCGCCAGAAGAGCAGGCTGGCCATGAGGACCGCGAGGGTGACGGTCACGACGACCGTCGCATTGGCCGGGGCCGCCGCGCCGCGTACCGCGACACTGTACGTCCACAGTGCGCCTGATAGGGCATTGGGGGAGGATGAGCTGGTGTGGAGTCCCCAGACGACTATGCCACCCACGGCAGAAGCAACCGCCACGATCACCCCGGCCGTCGATCCGAGCCGCCAATGGGCGCCTCGGACTGTTGCGGGTTCCACGATACGTCGGACTCGCACGCATGCTCCCCAGTGACAAAATCCTCACGTCCATCATCGGCAGTGCGAGCGTTCGTGACAGTCGCGAGCTGAAATGCTAGGAGAGGCCGTTTGCGCGCGACGCTTCGGTCCGTACACCCGGTGCTGCGATCATCACTCGGGCGGTACTCCAGCCCCCAAACGGGGGTATCAAAAACCCCCGCTGGTGGATTGCTACTGCCGAGTCCTTCTCGTACGCTTCCAGACAGCTATTTATCTAATTGAGACGTATTTGATACGTGGGCGGTGGCGGAGATCATATGCAACCCATGAGCTTGGTGATTGCCTTCCAGGGACGGTCTCCTTTGGCTATTCGTGGAGTGGGGCCGGTGCTCGTTCTCATTCCCCTTCTCTGCCTCGCCCTTGCTGCTTACGCCATTGAGGACGCGGGATCAATGGCGGTCGTCAATGGAGTGGTCGTCTGGTTGCGGGAGCACGAGATCCGCGCAGCTCTCACCTACGCACTCATCGCCGTCTGTACGGTTGCACTCGTTCTCGGATGGCGCCAAGGTGCCGGGCTCTCGAACGAGGGGCGTCGGTCTCCGCGGGCCATGACGCCCATGTCCGTGGCGGAACCGTGGGGCGCCGGTGTCCGAGCCCTCGTGCAGGCGTCGGTGCGTCCCCCGTATGGATCGAGGACCGGGCCGAAGGCCGCACCTGGGTCGCCGGTTGTTGGCTGGCCGGAGGTTGATAGGAGTGCTTGGCATCTACCGCCGGCTTCTCCTTCCCAGGCCGGGGAAGATGACCTGCGGGAGACACGGGAGGCCGCGCTGCGAACGATCGAGCGCGAAGTGGGCCGAATCAGTAGGTTGACCGGTGACCTCGCGCTGCTCGCCCTCGTAGACCAGAAACCGCGCCTCGATCGAGAGCCGGTCGACCTAGTAAGGATTGCCAAGGCGGAAGCTCGTCGTGTGCGGCGCGCAGCTCCAGGACTACAAATACAGGTTCACGCCGTCGAGTTGGCGTCCGCGCCGGGTCACGGTGAGACGCTCAGCCACGTCGTGCGGAACCTGGTGCAAGACGCGGCAAATCGCACTGCGCCAGGTGGGCGCGTCACCTTGACGTGCGCAGTAGAGGAGTCGTGGATTGCGCTGACGGTCCAGAGCTCGTCCGTGGTTGCCGCCGATGGCGCGACGTCAGCCGAATCGGGCTCCCTGGGTGCCTACTCGGACGTGAATGGGTTGGCCGCCGACCCAGGCAGCCTCGCCGTAGTCCGCGCGATTGTCGAGCGATACCACGGCTCGGTTGAGGCAGCAAACGAAGATGGCCAATCCAAGACGGTGACCCTCCGCCTTCCCCGCCAGCTCGCGGCCGTTTGAGGAGTTGAGCGCCGCGCCCGCGGCGCGCCTCGAACATCAAATTTGGCCCTCGACACATCGATGACCGATCATTAGGGTAGCTGTCCGGATGAACCGCGGCGGCATTCCCACTAGGCTACGGAGTTCCCCCGACCATGCGCATCATGCTCAAGAGCAAGATTCACCGGGCGACGGTGACCAAGTCCGACGCGGATTACGAGGGCAGCATAGGCATTGCCGCCGATCTGCTCGAAGCAGCCAATCTCCTGCCCTACGAGCAGGTTCACGTACTCGACATCACCAACGGCGCCCGGCTGGAAACCTATGTCATCCCCGAACGGTCGGGCTCGGGGACTGTCGCGATCTATGGAGCGGCAGCCCGGCTCGTAGCGGAGGGCGACTTGGTGATCATTCTGGCCTATCAGTTGCTACCAGAATCCGAGGCGCAGCGAGTCACGCCGGCCGTCGTCTACGTGGACGAGGAAAATCGCCCGCGGTCGACAGCTTCTGTTACCCCGGTCCCTGAGGTGGCCTCCGCCTAGCATGTACCGGGTCATCTAACCGCCGGATGTTGTCGTCGATTGGCGCCCCCGAAGGGATTCGAACCCCTGACCGTCGGATTAGAAGTCCGCTGCTCTATCCTCTGAGCTACGGGGGCAGCTGACCTAGCGGTGCACACATTCTACTTCGGTCGCGCGGGCGCCAGACTATTCCTTGTGCTCGTCCTCCCCAAGATCATACGGCAGCGAGACATCGGCAGGTTCGGCGATGGTCTGCACCCTGGTCTGGGCGAGCCACCGGCTCTGGGCCTCGATGAGGGGCACGAGCCGCACCTCCCCGCGCGAGCCAACGAGCACCTGTTGAACGTCTAGCTTGCATAGTTCGTCACGGAATGCTTCCGGAAAGGTCGAGTAGTGTGCTCCTAGACTCCGCTGAGAGACGATGTAGAGTGCGCTTGGTACGGTCATGGTGCGCACGAGACTCCCTGGGTGGCGAAAGATCGGCTGGATCCATTCCCACGTGTCATCCGGGGCCTTGATCCGAATCTTTCGAGGGCTGATGCCGCCGCGCCTGATGAGACGCAGGCGAGCTTCTAGAAATCTCGATTGACTCGCTGAGAGATGCTGGTCATCAACGCGCATCCCTCCGGTGTACCGCCGTAGTAGGCGCTCGATATCCTGGGCCGCGCAGTCCGGGAGGGATTCCCATAACTCTTGGTACTCGTGCTGGAGGGTATCCAGAGTTTGTCCCGGTAGCGGCATCCGGTCGACGGTGATCTTCGCCCAGCGCGCCGCGACCGATTCAAGCCCTTGCCCAATCGCTTCAAGGGCCCAGGCGCGCAGTTGGGCCATGGCAGCTGGGTCCATTTGAAGCAAAAGATATGTTGGGGCTGACTGCAAATCCAATAGATTTTGTCGCTGTTCCCATAGATGGGAGTAAAGGTTGCCCGCGTACCGGAAGCCCGTCGTGAGGGGGTGGGTTGGGCCTGGTCCCAGGTGTTCGAGGAAGCTGCCCTGCTAGTCCGTGGGGATCAGCCCTGGACTGCGATAGAACGCTGCGGGGACTTCCTGCTCGAGGAAGGCGTGGAGATCGCGGAATGCACCGGACGGGCGCTCACGTCGGCGGTCGGAGCTCAAGAGGTATACGTGGCGCAGCTCGCGGAATCCGTGTACAGCCACGACGCGGAACTCGCCTGACCTCAGCTCGCCGCGGACCAGCGCGTGCAACACCACCGCCAAGCCGATGCCCGCGCGGACTCCCTGCTTGACCCCATCCCACGTACTCAAGATCAAGACCGCCTTCGCCGGGGGCAGTCCAGCCGCTACGAGCAGGTTGTTGAGCGGCGCCGCCGGCTGCACCCGACCGGCGCGCAAATCTACGAGCGGCGCCTTGGAGACCTCTTCGAGCGTCATTGGCTGGCCGTTCGTGATGGGATGTCTTGCGGATTCCACGATGAGCACCTCGTCGTGTCCGAGATAGATGCCGTCGTGGTCCGCCTGCGGGAAAGAGCTGTGGACGACGCCTGCGTCGATCTGGCCGCTGCGCACCTGAGCCGCGATGTCCACCATCGAGCCTTGCACGAGCGTCAATCGTGTCCCGGGGTGTCTTGGCTGAAACCGGACCAAGAGCTCAGGTAGAACATGGGCGCTGTACGCGGGGTTGGCCCCCACCGTTATCTCATCCAACTCGCCTGAGGCGATAGCATCGACGTCTCGCTTCAAGGCGTTGGTCGCGGCAAGCATCTCGCTCGCGTAGCGATACAGCGTCAGGCCGGCCTCGGTGGGGACTACCCGTCGGCCGTCTCTCCGCAGAATGGGCACGCCCAAGGTGGCTTCCAGGCGCCGAATCTGGAAACTCACAGAGGGCTGGGTCAGGTAGAGCTGCTCCGCGGCCCGCGTGAAGCTTCCCTGTTCGACGACGGCGGCAAAGACTCGGAGCGCGTGAACGTTGAGTGACAGGGCCTTCTCCGTCGCTTCCAGGCGTCCGGCTCGGACGTGGCATCGAGGTCACATGATAGACCGGATTCCCGCCACTCTCGCCGTAGGGCGGCGTAAGGACCGCCGCACATCAGCGTGCGTAAACCGTGCTTTCGGCACAGCAAAGTCGCATGAAGCAAATTACAGGAATATACGATCATGTTATAGTCTTCATCACATCATCCGGCGTGGCTGCATCGACCAACCTCGACGGAGACGTGCAGCGTGACGACGTGGAGACCGGATTGTCGCGCCATCTGCCGTCAAGTAGAAAGCGGGGGCATCGTGGGAGATAAGGGAAAAGGCAAAGAATCCGGCAAGGGAAAGAAACCCAAGACTGAAAAGACCGGTAATCGTCCGCACGAACAGCGCGCACGCGAGGCGACGAAGAAGCTCGTCCCGGTTACCGGTTCGCATCCGACCCCCTAGGGCTAGACACATAGCGGATTTTGGACTCGCAGATGTGGCGGTTGTCGCCACGATACTCGATCGGCCTGCTCAACCATAGCTGCGCTTTGGTATAGAGATGGCTTACCGCGGGGCGGCGCGGACTTGGTGGAGGAGGGTGACACATTGGTCCGAACGGTTAAGGCGAATCGGGAGCATGAGCGGCTTCTCCGTCAGCAGTTGCGCCCGACTGAGGTCCTCGACGGGATCTTCGCAGCGGGCGCCTCATCCACGATCGCGGTCACGTCTGATCGTCTGCTCGTTATCGCGCCGTCCAATCCCAACGGTTGGGCGTTGAAATCCATCCCATGGCGACTCGTGAGAGCCCTCGAGTCTGAGGCGCACGAAGGAGCGCCGGCGGGTGAGCAGGTTGTTCGCTTGCGGTACTCCGTAACCGCGAAGAAGCCTCCGCAATGGCGTGGTGGAACCGAGCCGAACGTATTGAACTTGGACGCCGCACCGTTGGGTGAGTTGCTCCTGGTCCTCCCCGAGGACGGTGGTCGAATAGAGGCCCTACTCGGGACGCACGTCCCAGAGACGCCACCCGCATAGGTCGAACCTCGGGCTGCGCCCCGCTTCTTGATTTGGATTTCCGAACCGCGGCATGAAGATGCCGAGCCCGAATAGCTCAGGGCTCTAGCTCGAAGATCGCGGGGAGGATCTGCTGCAGCGCGCTACACCGATCTGCATGTCATTCTGGCGAGCTGCTTCCGTTCGGCTCGTTTCCTCTTGGCCGGGAGCCTTCTGTCACGACTCACGAAGCCTTTGGGTCTCCGATAGTCACCGAGAAGGCCCCCGCGCTCGACGCCTTGCTTGAATCGCTGAAGAAGGCTCTCAAACGGCTTCGCGGGGGCGCAATAACTTCCATTCGTCCACCTGCTTCACCAATCGGCACCCGAAAGAGGTGCGGCGTCGAGCGCGGTGGTAGGTCAGCCGGTCCGAACGTTCGTGGCTTTCTGGGTGCCGCGCCGCTCATCTCGACCAACGTCGTAGGTCACCTGGTCACCCTCATGTAGAGCGTCGTACCCAGGACCCTGCACGTCACTTCTGTGAAAGAAGAGATCCCCTCCGCTCGGGGCGCTTCCCTCGGGCAGAATGAATCCGAATCCGCGCTCGCTGACCAGCTTCTTTACTGTACCGTTTGCCATGTCGCTGCTCCTTTACTTCAAGCAATCCGTCTCCTGGGTCAGGGTTACGCGGTGAATCCCCTGACTCCTGAGTGACGGCGTTTCGCTCTTATGAAGTACAATACATGATAATCGAATCATACTCATAGGTGCGTGCATATTGTTTCATACGTTTGGAAGGGAGTAAAAAGAGAACGTGCCTTCGTGGACCTTTCTCACGAATCACGCACTCGTTCTGACTCACATCAGTCGGGAACCTGAAAGCACCGGTATTGAGATCGCCCAGGCCGCGGGCATCACGGAGCGTGCGGCGCGCAAAATCATAGCGGACCTGCAAGAGGCTGGCTACGTGAGCGCAGAAAAGATCGGCCGCCGCAATCGGTATCGAGTGCACATCCGTCAGAGTCTCGGACGCATTGGGCAGCGGGAGCTCACCGCGGGTGAGCTCGTCTCTCTGCTGCGTGGCGGTTCGGATGAGTTGAAGCTACCGCAGGAGCAGGTTCCGTTCCGTTAGCGGGTATCGCTGGAGGACACTTTGGTTGACGATCGTGACGCACGCTGGGAAGCGCACGCGGTATTTATCGCAGAGAAACTTACTGCCACACGTGGTGAGATGGGCGGGGTAATCCTAAACCGTATGCGCTGGGAGAAACTCCGCGACGACTGCCGGATGCTCGCCTTCCTTCAAGAACGAGCCGCTGCCGGTGACTTCCAGGGTATCCGTGAAGAGTTGAACCGCATCGCTGAAGGGCGGCTCCGAGTAGCCGAGGTCAGCGGTCCGCGACGCAAAGCCACGGATTGCCTCCAGCTCTGGGCCACGGATTTGCAGGCCCTCGATTTGGCAACTTCGGCTCGCTGATAGGTCCCCCTGGTGAGCTCCGAGCTCTGGGCGCACCAGCGGAAGAACAAGGTTCGGTGCAGGCAAGAGAGCTGATCAACGGCCAGAGCAGCAACTCGTCCTAAGACGAGTTGCGTCCGAGGAGGATCCCATGACCTCTGAACCTATCGCCGACGATGAGTTGAGAGCGGTTGTTGTTGACACGCTGAAGAGTGAGCCCGGCGCCACCCTCGCACAGATTCAGACGCGACTCCGCGCCCGTATAGGACGCACGCTGGAGAGCGAAGAGAGTCAGCGTCTGAACGAAATCTATCGCGACGAAGGGTATGCCGCTGCGGCCTCTACGGTCGTCTCTGACAAGGCCGCCCACACTGCTACTGCGGCCAGCCTGTCTCACGCCCGACCCAACGTCGGTGAGATCACCGCTCTCATTGCTGCGATAGTGCCGTTCTTCGTCCCCGCCTTCCAGTCGGGCGCATCCCGATCGGGCGTGGGCGCTGGGTCGTCATATTTCAATCTCATAGCACTGGCCGGTGGTGTCATCGCTCTGATCGCAGGCGCAGGCGCCATCCCGATGCTGAGCAAGGGACCACAGAGACCTTTCCATCTCGCTCTCATAGGCCTGGTGCTAGTACTCGGACTCTATCAGGTCATCCTGGGTGTTGGCCTACTGCACCGGTTCGGCGTCTACCAGGTTGCCATGCCCTAGCCGGTCACTTCTGATGACCGTGGCCATCCACGACTGTCATCCTGAGCCCGCAGGCGAAGGATCCGTTGCTCCCACCTGGCTGCAATGACGGATCCTAAATTCTGAAAAGCATGCTACAACGATGAGGGCGGCAGAAACTTTCTGCCGCCCTCATCGTTGGGTTCACGTTCTGTGAATATGCCGCCCTGCTAGCAGGGGAAGCAATACCCCGCTCCCGAGTTGTAGTAACCAGAGCCATATGAATTGCTGGGATACCCATAGCTGGAGCTATACGGATACGAGCTGGAACCGTAATAGCTCGAGCTGTTGTACGGATACGAGCTTGAGCCGTAGTAGCTCGAGCCGTTGTACGGGTACGAGCTTGAGCCGTAGTAGCTCGAGCCGTTGTACGGGTACGAGCTTGAGCCGTAGTAGCTCGAGCTGTTGTACGGATACGAGCTTGAGCCGTAGTAGCTCGAGCTGTTGTACGGATACGAGCTTGAGCCGTAGTAGCTCGAGCCGTTGTAGGGATACGAGCTTGAGCCGTAGTAGCTCGAGCCGTTGTACGGGTACGAGCTGGAGCCGTG
>Ga0080064_1000877_pt1 | contig 70447 bp, 68 predicted proteins | sample Subgrocontami54m_FD_69260 | JGI IMG/M metagenome (GOLD analysis project Ga0080064, IMG submission 69260) | Subsurface groundwater microbial communities from S. Glens Falls, New York, USA - GMW46 contaminated, 5.4 m (SPADES assembly) (version 2) ...
TCGCCAGCAGCGTCGCCGTGTGCAATTCGCGAGCAGTGGCCAAGCTACCTGCGGCGGACCACGTGTTCGCCACCGGGTCGTAGATCTCGGCGCCGGGCACCAGGGTCATGCCAGCGATCCCGCCGGCGGCAAGCACCTTGCCACTCGGCAGTAGCGTCGCCGTGTGATGGCACCGGGCGGACGCCAGGCTGCCAGCCGAAGACCACGTGTTCGCCACCGGATCGTAGAGCTCGGCGCTCGCAAGCCCCCCGCAAAGGCCATTGTACCCGCCGGCGGCAAGCACCTTGCCGCTCGCCAGCAATGTTGCCGTGTGCTGGGAGCGGGCGGTCACCAGGCTGCCCGCCGAAGACCACGTGTTCACCGCCGGGTCGTAGAGCTCGGCGCTCGCGAGCAAGCCCGTACTACCGTACCCGCCGGCGACAAGCACCTTGCCGTTCGCCAGTAGCGTCGCCGTGTGGAAGGCCCTGGCGGTCGCAAGGCTGCCCGCCGGGGACCAGGTGTTCGCAACCGGGTCGTAGAGCTCAGCGCTGGTCAGATAGTTCCCAACAACGCTCCCGCCAACGACAAGCACCTTGCCGTTCGGCAGCAGCGTCGCGGTGTGATCCCATCGGGCGGCAGCCATGCTGCCGGCGGGGGACCAGGTGTTCGGGACCGCCGCCGCGGACTGCACGTGCACAAGGGCGGGGAGCGCCAAGAAGACTATGCCGGCGATGACGGCGAGCGGGCGGCGCAGTCCGCCCCTGGGCGCGACTATCCATCGAGCACGTCGCTGACTACCTTGCGGCATGGCATCCCTCGTTCCTGTGGGTACCCCGCAACGGCACGCGCGTTCGCGAGGGAGCTATCATAGCATGCCCCGTCAAGCCGTTCAGTTTCCTACGCCTACTTGCCCGACGGTCGCCCTCCGCTATGATCGACGCACCAGCAGCCCTACGGACCGGCTACGCCCCGTAGGGTAGGCGACGTCAGAGGGAGGGTGCCATGACAGTGCGCGGGTACGTGCTCATCGAGGCGGAAGTCGGCAAGGCGAAGGCCGTCGGCGAGGCGATCCGCAAGCTCAGCCACGGCGACGCGCGCGTCACGGCGGTCGATACGGTCACGGGGCCGTTCGACGTCATCGTGCAGCTCGAGGCGGACGACCTGGACAAGCTGGGCAACGCGATCACGGACGGCATCCAGCAGGCCGAAGGCGTGCAGCGCACGACGACGTGCCTGGCGGTGCGGCTCGGCTAGCGCCGTCGCCGCAAGAAGCTAGAACCAAGACCCTGCCGTCAAGCGCGCACGGTTCCAGGTTCTAGGTTCTCCCCCGCCTCACTTGATGAGGCGGAAGAAGAAGCTTTCGTTCTGGTAGGCGACCAGCTTGTGGTCGGGCGTCGTCGCGAACCAGGCGCGCTGCGTCACCTGGTCGGCGTTGAGGTCGACGACCCACGCCTCGATATCACCGGCGGGCGTCTTGATGGTCGCCTTGTCGCCGACGGTCAGCGTCACCGTCTGCGAGTCGCGGCGGTTCGAGAAGACGGCGGCGTAGGTGACGGTGTAGCCCTTCTCGAACTTCAGCGTGCGCCAGATGAAGAGCGACGAGTCGTTGTCGTACGCGTGGTCGGGCACGCAGAGCGGGTTGCTGCGCGAGCTCTCGGGCGTTGCCGCGGCCGGCGGCTTGTAGGTGTTCTGCGTGATGCGCACCACGCGCTTCGAAGCGCAATCCTTGTCCACGGTCTCGTACACTGCATCGGCGACGCGCCTCTGGTTCTTATCCGTAACCGAGTGCGTGTTCGCCAGCGGCTTCAAGGTCGTCGCGTCAACGCGGCTCACGGACTCATCGACGTTGCCGGCGTCGTCGGCCGTGTGCTGCGTCAACACGAACGCGTCGCCGTCCTTCGCGATGGAGAGCGTGGTCGTGGCCTTGACCTTGTTGTTCTCTTTCAGCTCGTAGGTGTGCGTCTCGGGCGCCGTCCACGGGATCTGCGTGACGATGTCGGCGCGCGGCGGCCCGGTGTTCGTCGTATTGCACGCGCCCGCCACGGCGAGCACGCCGCCGAGCGCCGCGAGCAGAGCGATCCGACGCAGTCGATGCCTCATGCGGGCGCCGACGCGGCATGACGCACGCGCTCCAGCGCTTCTTCGATGTCCGCGCGCTCGATGCCGTAGTGCGTCACCATGCGCAGCCGGCCCGGCGCGGTGATCGTTGACAACACGCCAGCTTGCTTCATCGAGCGGGCGAACGCCAGCCAGTCGCCGCGCACGCCGAAGATCACGATGTTCGTGTCGATCGTCTCCGGGTCGAGGTCGACCATGGGCAGCGCGGCGAGGCCGCGTGCCAGCAGCTTCGCGTTCGCGTGGTCGTCGGCGAGGCGATCGACCATGTGCTCGAGCGCGTACACGCCGGCTGCCGCAATGATGCCGCCCTGCCGCATGCCGCCGCCCAGCATCTTGCGCATCTTGCGCGCTCGCGCGATGAAGTCGCCCGATCCGCAGAGCACGGAGCCGACCGGCGCGCCGAGCCCCTTCGACAGGCAGAAGCCGATCGAGTCGGCCGGCGCCGCGAGGACCGCCACGCTCGTTTGCGACGCGACGGCGGCGTTGAAGATGCGGGCGCCGTCGATGTGGACGCGGACGCCGTGGCGGTGCGCGACGTCCGCGAGCGCTTCGATCTCCTCGACGGCGATGGCGGCGCCGCCGCAGCGGTTGTGCGTATTCTCGAGGCACAAGAGCGACGTCGCTGGCGTGTGCACGTTCTCGCCGCGGATCGTCGCTTCGACAGCCGCCGGATCGAGGCGGCCGCGCGCGTCGTTCGTGACCGCGCGGAGCTGGACGCCGGCGACGCCCGCCGCACCGGCGACCTCGTAGTGCAGGATGTGCGATTCGCTGCCGACGATCGCTTCGTCGCCGCGCGCGCAGTGCGTCATGATGGCGACCAGGTTGCTCATGGTGCCGCTCGCGACGAAGAGCGCCGCTTCCTTGCCGGTGCGCTCGGCGGCTATGGCCTCCAGGCGCCGGATGGTCGGATCCTCGCCGAAGACATCGTCACCGACGGACGCGCTGGCGATCGCGCGTCGCATCTCATCTGACGGCACGGTCACGGTGTCGCTGCGCAGATCGATGATGCGCTCAGTCATCGGATGTCGCACCCGCGGGCCATAGCGTCTGGAAGCCCTCGTCGCCCCGGATCGCTGCGATCTCCACCCGCTGCTCCTCGTCGAGAAGCTGGCGATACGCCTCGTCGCACTGGCGCGCGGTGTCGGGCCAGCCCAGCGCTACCAGGCGGCGGGCCATGTGGTCCCACAGCCCGGCCTCGCCCAGGGCGCGCGCGTGGCGCGGCCACTCGAACGTCAGGATGCGCTCCGGCGAGCGGAACCGCGGGCGCATCACCTTGAGGCTGCGGAAGCGCTCCTGCGCGTTGGCGGCGGGCGGCACGATGCTGATCAACGGCCCGCACTCGTCGCTCGTGCGTGAATCGATGAGCAAGCGCCGATCGGTGATGATGAACCGCACGACGAGCACCTCCGCCGCGTCGATGACGCGCCGTACTTCGTCGAGATCGATGCCAAAGCCGACGCTCATGTGATTCCTCGCACAAAGCAGTTTAGATTCGAACGAGAGCCCAAACAAGCAACGGGCAGCAGGAAGGCCGGGCTGGTTGGACCCGGCCTTCCTGGCAAAGCTGTGCGAAACGCAGCTTACAGCGCGCTCTTGTAGATCGCGCTGAGATCCTCAGCGCTGCCCGGGCGCGGCGCGGCGATGAAGATGCCTTGCGACTTCTGCGCGTCCTCGACGAACTGCGGGATGTCCGACTCCTTCATGCCGACGTCGGTGAGCTTCGACGTGACGCCAATGTCGCCGCGCAGCGACCGCACGGCCGCGACCACTTCGTTCGCCGCCTGGCTCGCGGGCATACCGAACGCGTTGATCCCCATCAGCGGCGCGATCTCGAGCAACTGCTCCGCGAGGAAGTCCTTGTGGTAGTCGAGCACCTGCGACAGCAGGATGGCGTTCGCGACGCCGTGCGGCGTGCCGAGACGGCCGCTGACGACGTGCGAGAGCCCGTGCACCTGCCCGAGGCCCTGCGCCATCGATTGCCCTGCGATGTCGGCGGCGTAGAGCATGTGCTTCAGCGCGGCCGGCCGGTCGGGGCCGTTCACGGCCTGACGCAGGTTCTTGCTGATCTGCTGGATCGCGCGCGTCGCGAACATGCGCGTGAACGGCGTGTTGCCGGGGTTCACGTAGGCCTCGATCGCGTGGGTCAGCGCGTCCATGCCCGTTGCCGCCGTGATCGGCGACGGCATCTTCGCGACCAGGTTGGGGTCGAGGATGGCGACGTTCGGCGTGCAGTTGAGCATCAGGTGTTTGTAGTGGCTGTCGGGGTCGGTGATCACCGCCGCCGGCGAGATCTCCGAGCCCGTGCCGCACGTCGTCGGAATGGCGAACAACGGCATCACCTTCGACGGGAAGGGGGTGCTGCCGACGCCGAACAGGTAGTCCCTGGATGTCGGTCCGCCCATCGCCAGCGTCACGGCGACGCCCTTGCCGGCGTCGATCGCGCTGCCGCCGCCAACCGCGACGACGAAATCGGCGCCGGCGTCCCGCATGGCCGCGACGCCGCCATCCACCTCGGGGACCGTCGGATTCGGCGTCACGTTCTCGTACACCGTGTGCGCGACCTCGGCCTCGTCGAGCGAGGAGAGGATCGAATCGAGGATGCCGGCGGCGCGGATGCCCGGATCGGTGACGACGAAGGCGTGCTTGTAGCCGGCGGCCTTGGCGCGCTGTCCGAGTTCGGCGATGCAGCCCTCGCCGAACACCGTTTCGACGCGCAATGCGAATGATGGCATGAAGTCTCTCCTCGAATCGATGGTGCTGGTGATAGCTGCGCGGCCGACACCGCCGGGCACGCCCAGAACTATGGATCGCGTGCTCGCTTCGGGCAATCCGTGCGCGTTACCATGCGGTTGCGTTGCCGGATCGTTCAATGGTAGGACAGCGGCCTTTGAAGCCGTGAATCTAGGTTCGAATCCTAGTCCGGCAGCCACCCCTCGCTTGCCCGGCATCGCGTACGCCCGTAGCATCGGCGCGTGGAGATCATCGAGCTTTCGCGCGGGAGTACACGCGCGGTCGTCGCGCCGGAAGCCGGCGGCCGGCTGCATCAGCTTTCGATTCGCGACGGCGATCGCTGGCTGCCGCTGCTGCGAACACCCGCTGCACCAGGCGAGCATCTGGACGATCCGATCGGCGGCGGCTCGTACGTGATGGCGCCGTGGCCCGGCCGCATCGATGGTGGACGCTTCCTGTGGGCCGGTCGCGTCCGCGACGTGCCGGTCAACAGCGGCGCACATTCGCTGCACGGACGCGGCGTGTATCTGCCATGGAAGGTCGATCGGACGACGTCAACGTCGTGCCGGTTATCCGTCGACTTCGATTCGGGTTGGCCGTTTCCGGCATATGCTGTGCAGGACATCGCGCTGCTCGATGACGGGATCTCGCAGCGAGTGGAAGTGCAGGCGGGGCACGGCGTGCGGTTTCCGGCGGGCATTGGCTGGCATCCGTGGTTTCGCCGCAGCGTCGGAGGCCGGACGAGCGTGCGCGTACGCGTCGACGCTGATCGGATCTACGAGACTGCGGAAATGATCCCGACAGGCTGGCTGCCGCGGGTGAAGGACGCAACCGATCTGCGCGGGTATCCGTCGCTGGGGACACGCCGGCTGGATGCCTACTACCGCCATCCGCGCGGGCCGCTTCGCATCGGCTGGGGCGATATCGAGCTGGCGATGCGGAGTTCCGCGAACGTGACGCATGCGGTCGTGTACACGCCGGAGCACGCCGTCTGCATCGAGCCGCAGACGTGCGCACCGGACGCTTTCAACCTCGCGGCGCAGGGCGTCGAAGGCGCGGGTATGGCGGTCGTAGACGAGCGGCATCCGCTCATCGCAACGACAACCTGGCGGTGGACGATCGGGGGCTGACGAGCAACAGAACCACGCGTGCGCTGCCGATACTCTCAGCGGACGATGCCTCGGCTTCGCGCCGGGGGAGCAGACGACCTCGCCGTATCGGCGAGGTCGTCTTCGTTTGACGGGTTGGGATCTCATTCGGCGTGCTGCGCCGGCGACGGCGCTCCGCGCAGGCGCTTACGACGCGATCGCCAGTGGGCGGGGAACGCCGGGACGTACGGCTAGTTCTGAATCTGGGGCTGCCGCGGCCGGGGTCTCGGGCACCACTGCTGGTGCATCCGTCGCCACCAACCAGTGGCGGCAATTGCCGTCCCATCTCGTATCGAGCCGGCCTTCGAAGCGCACCGCGCCGAGATCGATGACGACGCGGCGCCTGCCACGGGCAAAGTAGTAGTCGAGCAGCCCGCCCTCGTTGACGCCGCTTAACAGGATCACCTGGGCATCGGGGCTGAACTGCACCGAGGCGTTGCTCACCGCGATTCCCTGCTCGTCGAGGATGGAGATCATTTCGCTCCTCCCGCGCGGAATGGACGGAGACGCTATGCCAGTTAGATCGTGCCGCCTCGCAGGAGCCAGTACAGCGGCCGATCGGCCCCTTTTGCACGAAGGACTTCCCACGCGAAGTGCGCACCGGAGCTCGAAGACGCGCGGGCGGTACCATGGGGCATGCTCTATGCGGAACACGTAGCACGGACGTTCGGCAGCCTGGACGTCCTGCGGGATGTCACCTTCAACGTAAGCGAGGGCGAGCGGGCGGGGCTGGTCGGCCCGAACGGCGCCGGCAAGTCGACCCTGCTGCGCCTGATCGCCGGCGAGGATGCGCCCGATGAGGGGACGTGCGGTCATCGCGGCGGCGCGCTCGGCTATCTCAAGCAGGAGGCGGGACACGACGCGGACCGCCGGCTCGTCGACGAGATGTGGACGGCGTTTCCGGAAGCGCGCGCCATCGACCTGGAGCTGCACGAGATCGCCGGCACGATGGAGCGCGGCGAGGGCGATCTGGATGCGCTGATCAACGAGCAGGGGCGGCTGTTCGACGCGTACGAAGCGATGGACGGCTACCTCATCGATACGCGGATTGGGCGCGTGCTGGACGGGCTGGGCTTCGCGCCGTCCGACCGGGAGAAGCTGTGCGGCGAGTTCAGCGGCGGCTGGCAGATGCGGATCGCGCTGGCGAAGATCCTGGTGCGGCGGCCCGAGCACGTGTTGCTCGACGAGCCGACGAATCACCTGGACATCGCCGCGAAGGAATGGCTGGCCGACGACCTTTCGAAGTACAAGGGCGTCGTGCTCATCGTCACGCACGATGCGGAGTTCCTGGATCGCGTGGCGAATCGGATCATCGAGCTGCGCGATGGTACCGTCGAGACGTACACCGGCAACTACACGCAGTACCAGCAGCAGAAGGCCGCGAAGCTGCAGCAACTGGACAAGGCGGCGTCGCGGCAGGATCGCGAGATCGCCAAGCAGGAGCGGTTCATCGAGCGATTCGGCGCGAAGGCGACGAAGGCAACCGCGGTGAAGAGCCGCGAGAAGGCGGTGGCGCGGATCGAGCGCATCGAACGGCCGCGCAAGGAGGCGGAAGTGCACTTCCAGCTCACCGCGCACGGCCGCACCGAACGCGACGTATTGATGCTGCGCGAGATAGGTCACGCGTACGGCGACCATGTTGTGCTGGTCGATGTGAACCTGCACGTCGAGCGCGGCCAGAAGGTGGTGCTGATCGGCCCGAACGGCAGCGGCAAGAGCACGCTGCTCCGCATCGCCGCCGGCATGATCACGCCGACGGAGGGCGGGGTGGAGTGGGCCGAGCGCGCGCGGCGCCAGTACTACGACCAGCACCAGGACGAAGTGCTGAACCGCGATCACACGGTGCTGGAAGAGGTGCGGTCCGTCGCCGTAGATGAACCAGACGTGCGGCTGCGGACGGTGCTCGGGCAGTTCTTGTTCAAGGGCGATGACGTGTTCAAGAAGATCAGCGTGCTGTCTGGCGGCGAGCGAAGCCGCGTCGCGCTGGCGAAATTCCTCATCCAGCCGACGAACGTGCTGCTGCTGGACGAACCGACGAACCACCTCGACCGCACGACGCGCCGCAAGCTGATCGAGGCGCTGGAAGGCTACGAGGGCACGATCATCTGCGCCAGCCACGATCCCGGGATCCTGGATCGCGTGGCGACGCGGGTGTACGAGGTGAAAGACGGCGGCTGCCGCGAGGTGATCGAGCGGCGCCGGGAGTTGGACTGAGCGGCTACGCGCCCGGTCATCCGGGGACCGCGCTGGCCGTAGGCCCACCCGCGGCGAGCATCTGCTCGCTCACGTACCAGAGCCGGCGGGCGACATCGCGCGCGCTGCGGCGGCATCCTGCGAGGCAGGCAGGGTGGCGGTGTCGTCCGGATGCCGCGCCAGGTGCCGCGACGCGACACCCTCGGCGATGACGGCGAGCCGCCACGCCGCGAAGATCCCGAAGTTCAACGACTACGCGAAGAACACGACCCGAACGATTCCGGTCGTGGTGCTGACGCCGAAGGCCTAGCAGGGCGCTAAGGCGCGAGAGCCCTCAAATCGCGCTCGATTGCAACGAGCAACGCGGCCTGCACCAAGGCGAAACGTGACGGATCAATCCCTTCGGGGGAAGACACGCCCGCGTATCGCTTGAATGTGTCTCCGATCTTCTTCAGCTTGGCGCGCGTTTGGCTTGGAGTTCCGTGATCGACATCGTGCTGTAAGCCCGTCCGAAGCAACGGAACGTCTTCAAGCGATTGTGGTTTCTTGCCATCCAGTCTTGAGCCCGCACCCTCGTGCAGGAGGAAATAAATGTCCGCGATGAACGTTTTGTACTGCTCGAAGCCGGCTATCGGCTTACCGAGGCGGGTGAGTGCGAGTGACGTCCGATTGGTCGCCTTGAATAGATCGACGCCGTGCTTCGCGGCGTAGTTCGAGTTCACGTCATGTACCAACGTTGCTACTGACTCTCCCGCTCGCTTGATCCCGCTCGAGACGCCACTTTCGGCGATGATCGTTGGATCGAACAGGTCAGCTGCCGCCGGATCTGAGAGGAGCAGTTTTCGCAGGAGTATCTCGTGACGAGTTCGCGCGCCGGATTTTACGTTCGCGTTAACGGTGCGTTGGAACGTGAGGTAGTCCAAATCGGTCGCCGACGCGCCTAACTCGACTTGGCGAGACAACTCTCGCGCGAACGCTTCGAAGAACGAACGCAATCGCGCTTCTGACCCCGCTGCCTTCCCCGCAGCTGCGAGCTTGATGGCCAACGTGGCGAACGACTGGATAACTGAGCGGTTGCGCAGCGCCTGGTTCTTGCTTGGGAACACCCGGTCCAGATAGTCCAAGCCAGCCTGGACTCGCTTGCCTACTTGCGACTTAGATGAGAAGCCAGCCTGATCCTCGAAGGTGGCCTTGAGGTCGTCGAACCGGAGGCCTGCGTTCAACCCCTCGATCTCGATCGCTGCGACCTTGGCTGCGATATCGAAGTGAGCATATCGCTTGTCGTTGAGGGCGACTTTCGACTGGAAGAAGGGGTGCTTCGCTAGTTTTTTCACGAACTCGCGGAGATTGCTGTGAACCGAATTCAGCTTCTCGCTGCTTGTCAGAGGCAACCCGGCTTGAACCCGCTGGAAAAACTCCTTGTATTCCTTCTCCTCGGCGTTCTCGATGACATCAAACTGGATTTCAAAATCATCAAATTTGTCCTGAGTTGCCTGCGGGAGCTCGGAGTAGAGCGCTCCACCGAACTCATCGGCCGACTTCTTGGTGAGATCCAGTTCATCGCTGAAGAACTCGAAGAGCGCGATAAGGCGCTGCTGTCCATCGACGACTTCGAACTCCTCCGGGCTGTCCGAAGTCTTCAAGAAATAGAACTTCGGCAGCTTCCAGCCTCGCAGAACGCTATCGATGAGCTTTCGCTTGCGCGGGTCGTCCCACACGTCCTCGCGCTGCCAATCCGGTATGTCGTAGTTATCACGTCGCCGGAAGATCTTGTCGATAGCTCTCGCACCCGATTTCATGTCCATATCGACCTCCTGTCCATCGAGAACGGATCCTACTTCCGCCGGAACTCCCGCGCGATCGCATCCGCCGTCAGGTGGATCATCGTCGGACGTCCGTGCGGGCAGGTGCGGGGCGACTCGCTCGCTTCGAGCTGCTGCAGCAGCTCCCGCTGCTCGACCGGCGACATCGCCATGCCGGCGCGGACGGCGGCGTGGCACGCCAGCGACGCCGCCACGCGATGCTGCGGGTCGCGCGACGCCTCGCCCTGCGCGTCGGCGTCGCGCGCCATGCGGTCCAGCAGCTCGGCGATGTGGCGCGGCACGTCGTCGCCCATCAGCGTCGACGGCACCGCGCGCACGACGAACGCCGCGTCGCCGAAGTGCTCGATATCGAAGCCGAGCCGCTCGAACGCGAGCGCGTGCTCGGCGACCAGCGCGCGATGCGGCGCGCTCAGCTCGATCGTCAGCGGCTCCAGCAGCCCCTGCACCTCCGGCGTGCCCGCGCGCACCGCCGCGAGCGCGCGCTCGTACAGCACGCGCTCGTGCGCGGCGTGCTGGTCGACGAGGTACATCCCGTCCGGCCCCTCGGCGATGACGTACGTGTTGCCGACCTGCCCGACCGCCCGCAGCAGCGGCAGCCGTTCCAGCATCGTCGCCGCGACCGCCGAGGCGGCGTCATTCTGGCTCCCCCTCGCCCCCTGTGGGAGAGGGGGCTGGGGGGAGAGGGCCGCACGCGCCGACAGCAACGCCGACTGCACCGGCGTCTGCGTCAGGAACAGCGGCGGCCGCTCGGACGGCGGCGCACTGCCACCGGCCCACAACGACGGCGACGCCGACGGTACCGTCGCGCTGTCGGAGAGCGCGCGACGCACCGCGCGTTGCAGCACGCCGAAGACGGCGCGCTCGTTCCGCAGCCGCACCTCCGCCTTCGTCGGATGCACGTTGACGTCGACTTCGTTCGGTGGGATGCGCAGGTCGAGCACGGCGATCGGGTGGCGGCCGACGGGCAGCATGCCCTGGTACGCCTCCTCGACGGCGAAGGTCAGCGCGCGATTCTTCACCCAGCGTCGATTCACGTACAGGCCGATGTAATTGCGCGAAGCGCGGTGCAACCGCGGCTCGACGGCGATACCGCGCACGCCGACGGCGCCTTCGTGCTCCGGCGGCGCATCGATCTCGATCGCGGCGGCGGCGACCTCGGCGCCGTAGACCGCGGCGACGGCATCGGTGAGGCTGCCGCCGCCGGGCGTCTGCAGCGCCGTGCGGCCATCGATCACGAGGTCGAAGCGCACCTCCGGGTAGGCCATCGCGTAGTGGCTGATCACGGACGTCACCTGCGTCGCCTCGCTGCCCGGCGAGCGGACGAACTTCAGCCGCGCCGGCTGCGACGAGAAGAGCCGCCGCACGCTGAACACCGTGCCCGGCGACACGGCGCCGGAACCCTCCTCCGCGACCTCGCCGTCGCGCAGCCGGATGCGCGCGCCGACATCGTTGCCCGTTACGCGCGAGATCAGCTCGACCTCGCCGGCGGCGGCGATGCTGGGCAGCGCTTCGCCGCGGAAGCCGAGCGTCGCGATGCGCCAGAGGTCTTCCTCCGCCGCGACCTTGCTCGTCGCATGGCGCTCGAACGCCAGCCGCAACTCGCCCGGCTCGATGCCGCGCCCGTTGTCGGCGACGCGGATCAGCGCCAGTCCGCCCTCGCGCACCTCGACAGCGATCTGCGTGGCGCCGGCATCCAGCGAGTTCTCGACGAGCTCTTTGACGACGGAGGCGGGGCGCTCGATCACCTCGCCGGCCGCGATCTTCGCCGCCTCATGCGGTGCCAGGATGCGGATGGGCATCGGGCGCGACCTCCTTTCGCGAGGATAGCACGGGCGGTCGCCGGTCGTCAGTCATTGGTCGTCGGTCGTCGGGGACGACAGCGCCGGCAGCTTCCGCCCGCAAATCTCAGACATCCGACGACCAGACGAGTGCTACACTCGCGGCAACTGGCGGGGAGCGCGGCCGGAGGATGAGTCAGTGGGACGCAGCGTGTGGGTGACGCGGGTGGCGGGGGCGCTGGCCGTCGCCGTTATGTGCGTTGCCTCGGCCGCCATCTCGCGCGATCAGGCGATCTCCGCGCAGCCCTCCGGCGCGGCCTACTACGACGCGGCCGCCGCCGCCGGAGCGGTATCGATCGTCGCGCGAGCCACAAGCACTGGCGGTCTCGACGCCGTCTCCGCCGCCGCGACCAGGATGGGCTACGCCGTCGTCCGGCGCACCGCCGACCCGCCGGCGCTCGAATTGACGCCCCCGTCCGGTACGAGCATCAAGCAGGCGGTCCAGCGCTTCGCCGCCGTGCGCGGCGTCGCCTACGCCGAGCCGGCGTACCGCATCCGCCTCGCCGACGTGCCCGCGGCGCCCCTGTACGCGAAGCAATCCGCCTATCTGGCGGCCGAGCACGCGCCCGAGGCGTGGGACATCGAGAAGGGACGCGCGCGCGTCATCGTCGCCATTCTCGATACCGGCGTGGACGTCACGCATCCCGACCTCCAGGGACGCATCTGGACGAACCCCGGCGAGATCGCCGGCAACGGCGTCGACGACGACGGCAACGGCTGCGTCGATGACGTGCATGGCTGCGCCTTCGTCACGGAGCCCGCCGCCGGCTGCGCCAAACCTGCCTCGGGCGACGTGCGGGACGACCTGGGCCACGGCACGTTCGTTTCCGGCGTCGTCGCCGCCAACGGCATCACCGGCATGGTGGGCGTCGCCCGCGGCGTCACGATCATGCCCGTGAAGGTGCTCGATTGCACGGGCGGCGGCAGTTCGATCTCGCTCGCGCAGGGCATCCTCTACGCCGTGCAGAACGGCGCGTCGCTGCTCAACGTCAGCCTCGGCGGCCCGGCCGATTCGCAGTACATCCTCGAGGCGGTCCGCGTCGCGCGCGACAAGTACGGCGTCCTGCTCGTCGCCGCCACCGGCAACACCGGCGGCGATGTCGCGTACCCGGCGCGCTATCCCGAAGTGCTGGCGGTCGGCGCCGAATCCGGGACGAACCCCGGGCAACGCGCATCGTTCTCGGGCGCCGGCCCGGAGGTCGATGTGGTGGCGATTGGCCAGGGGATCGTCGGCACCGTGCCGAAGGGCGCCTGCCGCACGTTCCTCGTCTGCGCGCCCAGCGACGATCTCCACGCGATCGGCGACGGCACGTCGTTCGCCGCGCCGCAGGTGACCGGCCTCGTGGCGCTGATGCTCTCGCGCAACCGCTACCTGACGCCCGACCAGATCATCAACGTGGTGAAGGCGACCGCCGATCCGCTGCCCGGCGGCGAGCCACCCGGCTGGGCCGGCGCGGGCCGCATCAACATGCTCCGCGCCCTGACCCCCCAGTACCGCCTCGGCGCCCCCGGCACGACGCGGGGCTAGTCCAGCGTGGATGGAATCAACGCTAATCAGGCCATCTACAATGTTGCTTCCGGTGGTAGCGGACTCTATTGCGTAATTGACGAGGGTAAGATAAGAGCGGACTAACGTATAAGATAAGAACGCTGAGCTTCTACGATGCCAGGGAGAAGGTAGAGATTCTGGCGAGTGGGAGTACAATCGTGAGCGGCGCCACAGCTCGCTCGGCCACCAGACGCCCGGAGGTATTCCGGCGCAGCATCACAGAAGTGGAAAAGACCCGGTCGGACTCTCACGCCGAGCTTGAGGAGGATGGTGGAGACGTAGTTGCTGGTGGTGGCCGCGCGATGCTGAGGCGCACGCCGATCTCCATGTCGCTGAAGCCTGCGGCGATAAGGCTCCAATACGTCCAGTTCGCGCGCGGGTAGTTCGTCGCTGGTTTCACGCATCGAGCCTCGATGGGAATGCTAACAACTTGCCGGTTGGCTACGGTGCTGCCATACAGAAAAGAGAAGCCCCTCGCGAATCTCGCGAGGGGCTTCTACGTCCGAATACGACATGCCGATGCGCTTACGCCGGCGTGGGCCCGTAGGGCTGCTGGTGCGCAGATCATAACCGGCGGCCGATTTCGGAACAAAGGAGCCCTTCGGGGGAAGGGCTTCTTTGTATCGTGGTGCGGATCTAACCCGCCGTGCGCCGCTCTCAGCCGAACCGCCTCTTCACCCGTGCGAGACGCGATCCCGCGAACAGAAGGGCGCCAACGCCAACGAGGGCGAACCCGGCCGCCGCCAGGGTACGAACCGAATCGTAGACTCCGCCTGAGCCGCGCCGTGCGTCCGGCCCGAAGCCGACATCTGGCGCCGACGCGATCGGCGTCCGCAGGACGATGATGCCCAGCTCCAGCCGTTGCCCGGGCTGAAACTCGAATCCCTGGCATTGCCCCTCGCCCCAGCACACCCGCAGATTGCCCGACGCGCGTTGGACGCAGGCACGCTCAACCGTCAACAAGAACAGGGATGACGGTGAGTCCGCGGGGCCCGTCCCCGTCTGTCCTCGCGCACATTCGACGCCGCGGATCGTCGCAGCGTCCAGTGCCTCGACCACGATTGAACTACCCGGAGCAACCGGCACGGCGCCGGATACCACCATGGTGTCGCCAGACACCACGGCGGTGCCTGCACTCACCGGTGATTCGTCGCCAGGGCATGCCGAGCGAATTACCGTGAATGCAGGCCCCGAGGTGCCGACAGCATTCACCGCCATGACGGCGTAACTCATCGATGGCCGGCGCTCGGCACAGTTGGCGCGGGCGCCCGGCGGCAGTTGGAACGAAGTCGTGTTCGCTGGAACTGAGAACTTCTGGACGATTCGGGAGATGTTGTCGGTGGCGATCACCACGAAACCCGTCTCGTCCGTCGAGTTATCCGTCCACGCGAGACCGTCTGATGCGCCCGTGAGCCGAAGATTCGACGGGGCGGCGGGTACGGACTTCGGAACCGGCGTGGCGGAACCGTGCGCCGCCGTTGGAGTTGCCACCACCGAGGCGCCAGCACGATCGGTATCCGCGCCGCGCCAGAGTACGACAGCGGCCATCGCGAGGCTGGCGGCGCACAGCGAGATGAGCACGTACCCGCGCACTGTCATGGCATCCTCCGCCTGACGCTGCCGCCAGCCCGTAGGGCTGATGGTACGGGGATCATAGCGGAGGGTGCGGGCCGCGAAAAGCAAGAGGCCGCTTGGGAGGTATGTCGCTCCAGAAAGCTGTAGTCATGTCGTCTGTTGGGTCTGGCGGCGGCGACGAAACGTCGTCATCACACTGGCAAGTGGCGGAGCTCCATTTTTGAAGCTCCGCCATCGCCTTAGACGAGCTGCCGAAACGCTAGGACTGCTTGCGGCGGAGCTTCAAAGCGAACAACGCGATCGGAACCACAAGGAACACCAGCGCGGCCAACGACAGCCAAGAGCTAGCGCGGCTGCCCGTGCCGGTGCGGGGCAGTGTGAACTCCGGATCGGGCGCGCCGGCGACATCTGGTGGCCGGCATGGCTCCGGGCATGGTACGCGCCCAAGATCCAAAAATAACTTGGCGCCAGGCACCCATTGCGCGAGTTGTCCCGTCGAAGGCGCGAGGAGTTCGAGCGCTCCATTTGGATACACCAGCCAGAAGCCAAGCGCATCGCGAGGCGAAAGCTGGCACGTAGCAGTCGCCGCTATCACTGCCCGGTAGGAAACCGCGGAGATGCCGAGCGGGATCTCCGCGCAGACTTCCATACGCGGGCTCGTGATGCGCAGTCTGGAGTTGTCTGACACAGCGAAAGTGATCGTGCCAGAGACATCCGCCGACTTTGATTCCTGCGCCGCCGTCGTCATTACGCCGGCCACCGTCGCGAGGAACGCGACGCCGAGGCAGGCGGCCACTAATCTTCGCTTCATCATCGCACCTCCTGCATTACTCGCACTTAACAGTACGAGACATAACGGCACGCACCGGCCGTACTCTTGTCCGACGCGGTCGGATTCATAATGCCGGGATTCGGGGAATGCATGATTGTATCAGTGCCAGTACCTGAATGATGCTGAAGATACAGGTGGTGCCCTTCCTCGTGGCTCATCACGGTGGCCAGGGAGGCAGGCCCGGAGGCTAGTGTACCCTCGCTGACGTGAATTACCGAACAATCGGTCCAGTCGGTTCCATTCGTCTCTGCTACACCCGATCCACAGCTTCCGTAGGCGGAATTGTTTGTGTAGGAATGAACGTGCGTGTAGCACGTCCACGGGATTTGGGAATTACACGCTTCTGGCTTTAGGCCGATCACGGTTAGCGTCCCGGTCGGGACGGGATTCGCATCGGCGACGACGTACATCTTGTTATTGAAGCTCCCATTCCAAGAGGTTACGTAGTAGCCGGATCCCTTGGCGAGGGCCATCCGATTGTCGCCGGTCCAGTCCAGCACATCCGCTTTCCAGCATGCTACAGAACTGGAGCAGTAGAACCAGTTGATGAACACACCACGGTTGCCGACGGGTTCGGGTTGATAATTGTAGGGGTGACTTGCATAAACAGGTGCTGTTAGCACAAGCACCACGCCTACGGCTGCGAACAGCAGAGCGGTTCTTAACACGTCTTCCTCCTTTGAGGCAACGTCACAAGCGTCTGGGTGGGCAGCAAAACGGATCCGTGTTGGACAACAGGCGCCTACAGGTATGATGGGCCGTGTCGGCCATTTTTGATAGATGAGATCTACCCGGTGATTTGTACCCAGGTACTCGTCAGTCGCTATCAGCGATCACGTCCGGGGGGGGCAGTTTGATGAGCCCGTCGCGCATGGCGATCGCGACGGCCTCGGCGCGGTTCGCCGCGCGCAGCTTGAGCAGGATCGTCGTAACGTGGTTGCTCACCGTGCTGCGGGCAAGCTGAAGGCGCTCGCCGATGAGCTTGTCGCTCAACCCGGCCGCGGCCAGGGTGAGTACTTCCAGTTCGCGCGGCGTCAAGTCGTCTCTCGCAACGTCCGTCGTCACCCCTCCGTTCGCCACGTACCGGGCAGTATACAGGGGCGAGAAGAAGCCCCCCGCGAATCTCGCGAGGGGCTCTCTGTCGTACCGTGGGTGGAAAGCGTCGCTTACGCCGGCGTCGGCTCCGCTAGCTCGGGCTGCTTCTTCTCCATGATCAGATCGTCGCCCTGCACGTCGATGAACACGGTGTCGCCGAGGCCGAAGCGTTCTTGCAGCAGCGCTTCCGACAGGCGGTCCTCCAGCTCGTTCTGCACGACGCGGCGCAGCGGGCGAGCGCCGAACACCGGGTCGTAGCCCTTCACGCCGAGCCAGTCCTTCGCGGCTTCCGACAACTCCAGCGAAATGCCCTTGAGCATCAGCTGCTTGTCCAGATCGCGCAGGTTGAGATCGACGATCTTCCGGATGTGCTCCTTCGCCAACGTGTGGAACACGACCTGGCTGTCGATGCGGTTCAGGAACTCAGGGCGGAAGACGCGCTTCAGGTCCTCCGTCACCTTGTCCTTCATCCGGTTGTACTGCTGGTCGGCCGACTTCACCTCATCCTTCGCGGTGGCGAATCCCAGCCCGCCGTCCTTGCGGATGAGGTCGGAGCCGACGTTGCTCGTCATGATGATGATCGTGTTCCGGAAGTCGACCTTGCGGCCCTTCGCGTCGGTCAGGTGGCCGTCGTCGAAGATCTGCAGCAGCAGGTTGAACACGTCCGGGTGCGCCTTCTCGATCTCGTCGAGCAGGATCAGGCAGTACGACTTGCGCCGCACGGTGTCGGTGAGCTGGCCGCCGTCGTCGTAGCCGATGTATCCGGGAGGCGCGCCGACCAGCCGCGAGACGTTGTGCTTCTCCATGAACTCGCTCATGTCGAGCTTGATCATGTTGTCTTCGCTGCCGAACATGAACTCCGCCAGCACGCGCGGCAGATACGTCTTGCCGACGCCCGTCGGGCCGAGGAACATGAACACGCCGATCGGCCGCTTCGGATCCTTGAGGCCCGCGCGGGATCGCCGCACCGCCTTGGCGATCGCGACGATCGCTTCGTCCTGCCCGATGACCTTGCTGTGCAGCGCGTCCTCCATCTGGAGCAAGCGCGCCGACTCTTCGCTGGCGATGCGTGCGACCGGGATGCCGGTCCACATGCTCACGACTTCAGCGATGTCCTCTTCGGTGACGACCGGCTTCTCGCCCTCGCGCTGGACTTCGACGCCCTGCTCGAGCGCTTCGATCTTCTCCTGCAGCTTGACCTCGCGGTCGCGCAGCTCCGCCGCGTACTCGTACTGCTGCGACGAGATCGCCGCGTCCTTCTCCTTGCGGAGCGACTCGAGCCCGCGTGAGGCCTCCTTCAGCGACGGCGGCGTCGCCGAGCGGCGGATGCGCACGCGGCTCGATGCCTCGTCGACCAGGTCGATCGCCTTGTCGGGCAGGAAGCGGTCCGAGACGTAGCGCGATGCCAGTTCGGCGGCGGCCTTCAGCGCATCGTCGTCGATGGTCAGCTTGTGGTGATCTTCGTACTTCTCCTTGATGCCCTTGAGGATCTCGATCGTCTCTTCGACGCTCGGCTCCTCCACGAGGACCGGCTGGAAGCGCCGCTCCAGCGCGGCGTCGCGCTCGATGTGTTTGCGGAACTCGTCGAGCGTGGTGGCGCCGACGCACTGCAACTCGCCGCGCGCGAGCGACGGCTTGAGAATGTTTGCCGCGTCGACGGCGCCCTCGGCCGCGCCCGCGCCGACGAGCATGTGCAGCTCGTCGACGAAGAGCACGCAGTTGCCGCTCGTCTTGATCTCTTCGATCACCTTCTTGAGGCGCTCTTCGAATTCGCCGCGATACTTCGTGCCGGCGACGAGCGAGCCGATGTCGAGCGTCAGCAGGCGCTTGCCTTGCAGCGTCTCCGGCACGTCGCCCGAAACGATGCGGTGCGCCAGGCCCTCGGCGATCGCCGTCTTGCCGACGCCGGGCTCGCCGATCAGCACCGGGTTGTTCTTCGTGCGGCGCGAAAGGATCTGGATGACGCGCTCGATCTCCTTCGAGCGCCCGATCACGGGGTCGAGCTTGCCCGCGCGCGCCGCCTGCGTGAGATCCATGCCGAGTTGGTCGACCGTCGGCGTGCGCGTCGAGGATCGCGCGCCGGCGCCGGCCGTCTGCGGCATGCTCTGCGAGAGGATGCGCGTCGTCTCGGCGCGCACACGTTCGAGGTTGACGCCGAGGCTCTCCAGCACGCCCGCGGCGATGCCTTCGCCCTCGCGCACGAGGCCGAGGAGCAGGTGCTCGGTGCCGATGTAGTGGTGGTTGAGCCGGCGCGCTTCGTCGACCGCCAGTTCGATCACCTTCTTGGCGCGCGGCGTCAGGCCGATCTCGCCGAGCACGGCGCGGTCGCCGCGGCCGATGATGAACTCGACCGCCGAGCGCACCTTGTTCAGCTCGACGCCAAGGTTCGCCAGCACCTTCGCTGCCACGCCGTCGCCCTCACGGACGAGGCCGAGGAGCAGGTGCTCGGTGCCTATGTAGTTGTGGTTGAAGCGCTGGGCCTCTTCCTGGGCCAGCGTGAGAACCCTGCGGGCGCGTTCCGTGAATTTGTCGAACCGGTCAGCCATCTCAGCACTCCCGCAATAATTGCTAACTCTTCATAACCAATGTATCACAACGGAGGCTTTGAAGTCCAGTACGGACGCGGTCGCCGGCGGCGACCGCGTCCGTTAAATGTTGTCGGGCGCTTGCGCGCGGGGCTCGACCGGCACTCTCCCTGATCTTCAACACGGGCCGCCCCCTGGCGATCCGGCTCTCGTTGCTCCGTGTCGCCGGCTACGCCGGCTTTTCCTCTTCGTCTTTCGCCGTCTTCTTCTTCGGTAGGTCGGCCGCGGGCTCTACGATCGCTTCGGCGACGGGCTCGGCGACCGCCTCCGTTGCGGGCTCAGCGATTGTTTCTGTTGCGGGCTCAGCGATTGCTTCTGTTGCGGGTTCAGCGATTGCTTCTGCTGCGGGCTCATCAACCGCTTCTACTGCCGATTCGACTGGCGCTACAGTCTCGGCTGCCGGCTCGGCGCTCGCGCGCTGCGCCTCCGCCGCGGCGAACGCCTGCGCCATCGCAGACGGCGGTTCCGGCTCTTCGACGCGTGGTGCCGGTGCGGGCGCCGGTGCTGGTGCCGGTGCGGCTGCCGCAGTTTCGTTCTGCGACTCTTCCTGCCTGGGGGCCGCGGCTACCGGTGCGGCCGAGTAGTCGTCGGGTCCGCGTTCGACGACCTTGATGCCCTCGCGCTCCTCGAACTCCGTCTTGATGTCCTCGGGTACGGTCAGCACCTCGCCGGCGTCGGTGAAGGTGAAGCCCATCTTGACGCCTTCGTCGCGCGCCTCGCGCAGACTCAAGCCCAGGCGATGACGGTCGCGCTCGATGCGCACGATCTTCAGCGGCAGCAGGTCGCCTTCGCGCACGACTTCCTTCGGATGCGCGATGCGACGGTCCACCAGCTCCGAGACGTGAATCAGCCCTTCGACCGGCCCCTCGATGCGTGCGAACGCGCCGAACGTCACGAGCTTGGTCACCATGCCGGGCACGACGCGCCCGACCTGGTACTTGTCGACGATCAGATCCCACTCTTCCGGCTGCGCGCGGCGCAGGCTCAGCGCGATCTTCTTGGTCTCGGGGTCGACCTTCATCACGTAGACATCGACCTCGTCGCCGATGCGATACATCTCTTCGGGGGTCTTGTTGCGATCCCACGACACTTCGCTCAGGTGCGCCAGCCCGTCGGCGCCGCCGAGGTCGATGAACACGCCGAAACTGCGGACGCTGGAGACGCGGCCCTTGCGGACTTCGCCCTCCTTCAGTTCCGCCAGCAGGCGATCCTTCTGCTGCGACCGCCATTCCTGCAACGCCGCGCGCTCCGACAGGATGACGCGGTTGCGGCGGCGGTTGATCTCGATGACCTTCAGCCGCAGCTGCTTGCCGACGGCCGACGCCAGGCCGCCCTCGCCCTCCACGTCCGGCCGCACGCCGACGACTTGCGACAGCGGCACGAAGGCGTGGACGCCCTCGACGTTGACGAGCAGGCCGCCCTTGTTGAAGCCGGTTACCTCGCCGTCGAACGCCTCGCCCTCTTCGAACCGCGTCTGCAGCACGCGCCAACCGCGCTCGCCGCGCGCACGGTCGATCGACAACGTCACCTGCCCCTGGTCCGACTCGGGTTGCATGACGTAGACGAGGACCTTCTCGCCCACCGCTACCTTGCTGAGCGGATCGGCGCCGAGCGAGTGCATCTCGTGCGGTGGAATCACGCCTTCCGATTTCGAACCGACATCGACGATCACGCCATCGCGCTGGATCGCCATGACCGAGCCTTCGATGACTTCGCCGCGCCGGAGCGTCTTGAAATCGCTGCCTGAGTCCAGCCAGTTCTGCATGGTGAAGGCTGCGTCATCGATCTCCGCGGACTCTGCCGCCGGGTCTGCTACGCCGCCACTACTGATTTCCGTCAACGCGATGCGTCCTCCTGTGACAAAATAAGCCGCCCCGATCGCACAAACCAAGCCAAGAGGGCCTGGCACTTGCGACCGGTCCGGCTTCTAACCGCAAGTCTATCACAGCTTCGCTCGCGCAAGGAAGCCAATCCGCGCGCAAGTCTCGTCTTTAGGGGAGTGCTTGGGTATACTTCGCGCTGTCCCCCGACAGGGGTGTAGGGACGGGCCGGAGCGCTCGCCCGAATATTCGGACGGAGGCGCGCTCTGTCCCTGCAAACATCTCTGTGAGAGGAGGAACGCGTGAGTTCAGTAGTCAAAAAGCGCAAGAAGAAGATGCGCAAGCACAAGCACCGCAAAATGCTGAAGAAGACCCGGTGGCAACGCAAGCACAAGGGCTAACCGAAGCACCGTAGCGCGGAGCGCCAGCAACGAGCACGATCAACGGCCCCGGAGCAATCCGGGGCCGTTGCGCATCTCCGTCCGTGCCGCCGGCGCTGCTACACTCTGGGCGATGACCGTCGCCTTGAAGCTCACGCACGACGAGCCGCGCCTGGTATACCTGGCGCTGGTCTACCACCTGGGCCGGCCGGGGTCCGAGCTCGACCCAGTGACCAGGATGCCTGCCGAGCGCGGGTTGCGAGACGTGAAAGTCGCGCTCGGACGAGATCTCGGGAGTGAGTCCGCAATCGTCGAAGTGGACAAGGCGCAGGCGGAGAAGCTGCTGTCGGCGATCTACGGCTGCGTGACCGAGCTGCGCGGCCACCACCTCCGCGACGGCGCGCCGAGTACGGTGGCGCGATTCACGGACACGGCGCTCGAGCTGTTCCCGCAGATCAAGTCCGAGCCGGAAGAGGCGCTCGTCATCGCGCAGGCGATGGTGATGCTGCATCGGCGCATGGAGCGGGCGCTGAGCCGGGCGTTCGATCCGGCGATTGCCGGCGAACGCGCCGAACCTGCGGACGGCGGGCCGGCGAAGCGCCGCTGGCCGTTCGGCCACTGACCTCGCCGTGATTGACATAACTCGCTACCGTGCTGTATGCGGAAGTGCTAGTATCACTCATCTGATATAGCGTCTTAGTATTGAGCACGGTTGATGGTCACTAGCCCGTTCGAGAATTATCTGGATCTTGTAGAGGCGGCGCGCCTGCTCAACATCCACCCGCAGAGCCTGCGCCGTCTGATCAAGCAGAAGAAGGTGCCGGCGGTGCTGTTCGCGGGGAAGTACCTGATCGAGCGGGACAAGCTCGAGATGTTCAAGTCGAATTACGACCCGCGCCCCGGCCGCAAGCCGATCCGCCGCCTGCTCTAACCGGCCTCGAGATCGCGCCCACGATTGGCGTCGAAGAAGGCCATGCTCTTCCGGTACCAGTCCTCGCCGATCTTCCCGTTCGACCGCAGGTACGTCAGCAGCACCTCGAGCGTGAGCACCGAGATCAGCCGGATGCCCGCTTCTTCAACCCTCGCGCGCCCGCCCGACTGCCGATCGAACAGCACGACCGCATCGCGCACGAACAAGCCCTCGTCCCGGAGCCGGTTCGCCGTCAGTACGATGCTGCCGCCGCCGGTGATCAAGTCGTCCATGATCAGCGCGGTCTGGCTCGGGTGGTAGATGCCCTCGACATCGGTCTCCAGGTCATCCTTCCGTGGGTGCAGGTAGATCAGCGGGATCTTCGACGAGAGCGAGAATGCCTCACCGACGACCAGTCCGCCGAATGGCACGCCGCAGACGAGGTCGAACGGGTCGATCTGCGGATTCCGCATCGACTGCAGCGTCTGGAGCTCGGTAAGGACGATGTGCGCCGCGCGGGCCAGCGCGGTCGGGTGGGCGATGAGCAGCCGGAGGTTCACGTGGATCGGCGAGTGCACGGTCGTCCGGCCGACGGTGAAGTCGCCGAATTGCACCGCGCCGAGACGCCACAGCGTATCGGCGAGCCAGAGATTCGATTGGCTGATCAGCGGGTCGTCACTCATGGGCAACGAAAGAGGCTCTCCTTGTAAGGAAAGCCTCCTGCGACATGTTCTGGTCTCGTGTCCCGGCAGGATCCATTCAGGGTAACCCCCCGCAGACTGGGAACAGCGCTCAAAAGGCGTCCCGGTGTGTCATGCATCATTGGAGCCTGCCTTGTCGGCGCGCCCTGTCCTCAGACGAGGCAGGGCTTCTCAGTCAACTTGCCAGACACCAAAGCGGATGCGGTCGCTCATGAAGCACCTCCCTTACTAGAGATGTACTCACGTGCCCTCGTCGGGCTTGATCTACGATATGGCGGATCCGCGTACGCTGTCAAGACCCAATCGTTGACGGCCCGTCGATATTCCGTTTTTCCAGCTCCGTCCTGTACGTGATCCGAACAGCCTGCGCGGGAGTATCATCGTATGGAACGCGAGCAGGAGGCTGGCAGCATGACGCGCCCGGTTGTCGCCGGCTCTTCGGCCCGCCCTCCCGCGGCTGCATTACGACTGCGGAGCGCGCCGAGGCTCCTTCGAGCGGCGCGGATCATCCACCCGTTCCCGACGCTGTTGAACGTGGCAGCGACGGCGGGGCTCGCGTTTGTGGCGGTCCGCGGCGTCCCCGACGCGTCCATCATGGTCCGGATGCTCGGCGTCATGCTCTGCGCCCAGTGCGCCATCGGCGTCGCGAACGACTACTTCGACCGCGATCTTGATGCCGCGACGAAGCCGTGGAAGCCCGTGGCCGCGGGGATCGTGTCGCCCGGTCAGGCGGCGCTGCTCGCGTGCGCCCTGGCCGTCGCGACGGCCGGCATCGCCACGACGCTCGGCCCCGGCAGCTTCGCCCTGGCCATGCTCGGCATGGCGTGCGGTCTCGCCTACGACGCGCGACTGAAGCGCAGTCGGTTCAGCGCCGTGCCGTACATGATCGCCATTCCGACGCTGCCGCTCTGGGTCTGGCTGACGCTCGGGGCGTGGACGCCGGTCCTCTGGTGGTTGTTGCCGCTCGGCGCCCTCATCGGACTGGCGCTGCACCTTGCGAACACGCTGCCCGATCTCGAGGGCGACGCCGCGAATGGGGTGACGGGCCTCGCCCACAGGCTCGGCGCGCGCGCGTCGATGCTCCTCGCCTATGCGTCCTTCGCCGCCGCGCTCGCGCTGAGCGCCGTGCCGGCGGCCGCGGTGGACTACGACGCCCGGTACTACCTGCCAGCGCTCGTTGTGGGCATCGCCGCGTTGGCGGGAAGCGCGGCTGCCTTCGCCGTGCGCCGCGATGCATGGACGCTGCAGCTTGGTTTCGGCGCCCTCTCTTTGGCCTCGGCGGCGCTCGCTGTCGGATGGCTCGCGGCGGTTACGTGAGCACACGCCGCGTAGCGTCGAGAGATAACGTCCGCTACGATCGAGTGTGACGTCTGACCCGATCGGCCTCTATCTCCACATCCCCTTTTGCACGGCCAAGTGCGGCTACTGCGATTTCAACTCGTACGCCGGGCACGAGCATATGATCCCGTCGTACGCCGAGACGCTGGTCAAGGACGCGGCGCTGTGGCGCGACGCCGTCGGCGGGCGCAGCGTCGAGACCGTGTTCTTCGGCGGCGGCACGCCGAGCCTCAACCCCGTCGAGGAGATGGCGAAGATCCTCGCCGGCATGCGGGAGACCTTCCGGATCGCCCCCGACGCCGAGACCGCTCTCGAGGCGAATCCTGGCAGCATCACGGCCGAGTACCTGCGCGGCCTGCGCGAGATCGGCTTCAATCGCCTCTCGATCGGTATTCAGTCGTTCGATGACGAAGAGCTCGTCATGCTGGACCGCATCCACACCGGCGACGATGCCCGGGCGGCGTTTGCGGCGGCGCGCGAGGCGGGCTTCGACAACGTGAACCTCGACCTCATCTACGGCCTGTCGGAGCAGCCGCTTGCGGCATGGCAGCGCAACCTCGAGGAAGCGCTCGCGCTCGGCCCGGAACATCTTTCGCTCTACGCGCTCACCGTCGAGGATGGCACGCCGCTCGCCCGTGACGTCGCGCGCGGCCGCGTGCAGGCGCCCGATCCCGATATGCAGGCGGAGCACTACGAGTGGACGCAGGAACGCCTCGCGCGCGCCGGCTACGAGCACTATGAGATCTCGAACTGGGCGCGGCCGGGCCGCCGCTGCAAGCACAACCTCGTCTACTGGGAGAATCGCGAGTACCTGGGACTGGGCGCGGGCGCGCACTCGTTCCTCAACGGCGTGCGCTTCTCGACGGTGCTGCTGCCGAACCGCTACGCGGAGCTGGTCGATGAGTCCGTCGCCGCGGCGGCGGGTGGCGGCGGCGCGATGGCGCACGTGATCGGCGCCGAGACCGTCACGCCGGAGCTTTCGATGGCGGACACGTTGATCCTCGGACTGCGCCTGATCGACGGCGTCGAGATCAGTGCGTTCAAACGCCGGCACGGGCAGGATGTGGATGCCGCATACGGTGACGTCATCGCAGAGTTCATCGGCTACGGATTGCTCGAGCGCACGCCGACGCATCTCCGCCTCAGTCCGCGCGGCCGCCTGCTAAGCAACGAGCTGTTTCAGCGGCTGTTGCCCGAACCGGTGGCGTAGCCCAGCCGCTCGCGCACGCGCGCATAAGACGCCGCATCCTCGATTCGCACAAGCACCGCATCATCGCTGAAGGCGGCGTCGACGATCTCGCCCGCGTGCCGCGCGAGGATCCCGTCGAGCCCGCCGGCCGCGTCCGTCACGTTCCGCACCTCCGCGAGCACGGGCCGACCGATGATGATCGGTGTGCCGGGCGTGCCCTCGAACGCCGGTCGCGTGATCGCGGCGCCGGAGCGTGCGTGCGCGTCGAGCAGGCGGCGGTAGACGCCGGCCTCGCGCGGCTCGTCGATACGGACGATGATCGCCGCCTCGGTATCGCGCGGCACGGCAGTTGCGCCGGAGCGCAGCGAGCCTGCTTGGCCCGCCTGCCAGCGCGCGTTCACGATCGGTTCGACATCGTCCAGCGCGACGAGCGGGATGATGCGCTCGGAGTCGTACCCGAGCACGACCACGACGACATCGACTCCGGCCGCCTGGAGCTGCGCGACGTTATACTCGATCAGCGTCTCGCCGTCGTCCCACGGCAACAGCGCCAGCGGCACGCCGTCGATTGACGCGTCACCCGCGGCGAGCAGGATCGCGGCGATCAGCATCAGTCGTTGAGGAGCAGTTGGCCGCGCAGCACGGTGACGGCGTTGCCGCCGACGTGTACGGCGAGCGCGTTCGGGATACCGGTCACACGCAGATGCACGCGGCCCGGCTGCCCCATCTCGATCCCCTGCTCGGCGATGTAGCGAAGCTCGCCGTCGCGGGCGGGCAGGAGGCCGTGCTTCGCGATCAGCGCGGCGATGCAGCCGTTGCTGCTGCCCGTCACCGGGTCCTCGAAGACGCCGGCGTCGGGCGCAAACGAGCGGACGTGGACGTCGGCACCGTCGGTCTGCGCGCCGATACAGAAGATCGAGATCCCGTGCGGGATCTTCAGCAGCGCCATCATGTCGGGCTGCACGCGCATCATCGCATCGAGCGATGCGACCTGCGCCAGCAGCCAGAAGATCCCGGTCGACACGCGCTCGGCACGGAGGATGTCGGGCGCCGCGAGTCCGAGCGCCATCGCGATCGATTCGAGCGTGAACTCGCTCGGCAGAAACCGCGGTGTGGCCTGCGTCATCGTGTACAACGGTGGATCGTCCGGCGATACGTCGACGGGTATCACCCCGGCACCGGTTTCGAGGCGCAGTGAATCGCCGGCCGCGAGTGTGATCGTGCGCTCGCTGATCAGAATGTGGGATGTCGCGATCGTCGGGTGCCCCGCGAACGGCAACTCTGTGCCGGGCGTGAAGATGCGGATCTGTGCGTGGTTCGCGGCCGACTGTGGCGGCAGCAAGAACACGGTTTCGGAGAGGTGCTGGTTGAGCGCGATGCGCTGCATCGTCTCGGCGGACAGTCCGGCGCCATCGACGACGGCGGCGGGATTCCCTTCGAGCGGCGTCGCGGTGAACGCGTCGACGTGCCGGATCGCGCGCGGTTTCATCCCGCGCGGAAGACGCGGCGCACGCGTCCGGCGGCGGCGAATACGAGCGTCCACGCCAGGGCGTTCATGACGACGTTCAGCGGGTACATCATCCACATGCGCTCAGCGCGGCCTTCTTCAATCGCCTGTCCGGCCAGCGTTCGCGTGATCACAAACTGTACGATGGCGACGACCGCAAGCGTGCGTAGGAACGTGGTGCGCACCGCTACAGCACCTTCTTGTACACGCGCGTCTTCGATGTCGGCTTCCATGGCGGGAAGACCGATCGCTCGACGGTCCAGCCTTCGCGATCGAAGAGCGAGTGAGCCTTGGCGTTGTTCTCGCTCGTGTGCAGCCAGAGGTACTTCTTTCCCAGTCGCTTCGCTTCGGCCTGGGTCGCTTCGAGCAGCATGCGCCCGACGCCCTTGCTGCGCACCCTGGCGGTGACCTCAATATTCTCGAGGTAGGCGTTGTCGCCCTCGTGGAATGCCTTCGTATCGTCGTCCGGTGGCGACCAGTCCTGGTCCTCGCGGAAGTTGGTATGCACGAGCGTCCACCCGATGGGCACGCCATCCTCCTCGGCGACGAAGATGAAGGCATCGCCGGCCCGGCACGCGGGCTCGGAATGCTCGAGGCGAATCCGATCCCGTCCGGTGAGAAACGACATCAGCGGGCCAACGTCACGCGCGAAGTCGATCGGCCGGACGGTAACGTCGGCAGTCATGCGGGCACCGCCGCGTCCGAGCCGTCCGTGGAAAGTGTGCGGTGGTGTGGCACGGGGCGTCCTTGCTTCGGTGCGACCTGAAGGGCCGTATGCGGGATGGCGAGATTGTAGCATGGGAGCACGGCTTCGCCACTAGCCCAGCCGCGCCATGGTCCCGTCAATTGTCCCGCTGATCGTGCCGGCGTTGTCGGTCTGGAGGCTCGATGCGATGCTGATCCGGACTCCGCTGTATGGCCCGCTGCCTTCACACGTGGCACGCATGACGCCGTTCTGGAGCGCCGTGAGCGCGCCCGTGCAGAGCACCACGTCGGTCGTTTCGTCGCGCAACTCGACCACGTTTCGCGTGACGACGGGCTGTTGTTGTGCGGATGTCGCCGATTGCGCCAGCTCAATGCGCAGCCTGGCCGCGACGTCGCCGGCGACGGTGCCGGTGATCACGAGCTGTGTGCCGCTGGTATCGCGCGTCTGCGTGTAGCTCCCCGTCAGGCCGTCGGTGAAAGCGCCGAGAAACGGGCGCGCGCCGGCGCCCCCGCTGTTCGCCGTTGCGTTCGCCGGCGCTCCGCCGTCGCTGAGCAATCCGGTCGAGAGGAACAGCAGCGACACGACGGAGACGGCGGCGATGCCCGCAGCCAGCCGGACCGTCCGCACCGTGGCCGTGGCCGGTACATGGTGCTGGATGCGGTAGAGGATCAGCGCGAGTGTAGCCGCCCCTGTGGCGACGTAGATGAGCTTCGCCCATGGCTCCGCCGTATCCGTGCCGGCGGTGATGCCGTGCAACGCGACGCCGGCGAACATCGCGAACGTGACGAAGTGGATCGCCCGCCATGCCCGGTAGCCGATGAACCGGCGCACATAGAAGCTGATGACGATGAGCGCGAACGCATACATCGCGAACACGCCGACCGCCGTCTGCCACCGGCGATACGGCGACAGGAACGGCAGCGACAGTTGCCACACGCTGAAGTTGAAGAATCCATCGAGCAGGAGGATGTAGACGTGGAACAGCGTGAACGCAAGCGCCAGGATCGTCGTGAAGCGATGCAGATCGAAGATCGTATTGCGCTTCGCGATCCGGTCGCCGAGCCGCGTGCCGACGCCGATGCCGAGCGCGACGGAAACGAAGAGCAGCAGGTAGGCCGTGAAGCCGGCCGCCCGCGAGAGGTACCAGAACTCCTGGGTCATGCGTAGTGCTCGGACATACCAGTCGTCGTCACGACGTCGCCGGCCGCGGTCACGGCCAGGCACTCCGCCCCCTCGAAGCGTTCGATCATGCGCAGCCCATCGTCCGAGCCGAGAAGAAACACGGTCTTCGCCAGTACGTCCGCCTGCGTCGCTGTGCGCGCGACGACCGTGACGGTCAGCAGATCGCTCTCGGAGCTGCGCTGTTCGCGCGGATCGATCAGGTGGTGGTAGCGCGCGTCGCCGATCGTCCAGCGGCGGTTGATCGATCCCGAGGTCGCCACGCCGCAGTCGTTCACGTTGAGCACGACAATGTCCAGGTCCATCGCGAATGGATCCTGCACCCCAACATGCCAGCCGTACCCTTCCGGCCCGTCTCCCGCCGCGTACAGATCGCCGGACGCGTTCACCATCGCGTTGGCGCCCGGCCCGAGCATGGCGATGGCGCGATCGACGGTGAAGCCCTTGCCGATGCCGCCCAGGTCGATTCGCACGCCTGCCGGCAGCGATATGAGGCTGCGATCGAGATCGAGGTCGATCCGGCGCCAATCGCCGCGCTTGACCTGCGTGGTTGGCCGGTCCTGGATCGCGACCGCCTCGCGCGCCTCCACGTCATCGAACGTCCGGTCGTAGCCGGTTGCCTCCAGCGCGTCGATCACGGTTGGGTCGAACAACCCGTCGGTGACGCACGCCCAGCTCAGCGCCTCCTGCACGGCATCGAAGAGGTCGGGCGATGCGCGGTAGCCGGCACGCGTCGTGGCGTTGAGGGCGCAGAGCTCGCTGCCGGGCAGGAAGCGGCTCATTGTCCGCTCATAGCGGGCGAACAGCGCTTCGACCGCCGCCTCGTCCGCGGCGGCGCCAGCGACGATCTGCACGTCCACCGTGCCGCCCATGGCGCGAAAGATCGTCATCTCGACCTCGATGTGTGTGTGCGCGTATGCGTCTGCGGCACCTGGGCCTGGCTCGGCGCGACGGCGGGCGCTCTGCGCTGCCCTGGCGCGACTGACGCCGCACGCTGCGACGCCGCATCGGTCGTTGCCACGGGTGCGGCCGATGCGGGCGGGGTCTGGTGCACGAGCGCCCAGATGCCGCCCAGCGCCGTCAGGCTGGTGATGCACGCGAGAACCTTCGCCCCGAGGTTCTTCCTGAGTTTCACGGCGATCCCTCCACAGACATCATCGCACCGGGGCGGCCGGGAACCTGTTTCGAAAGCAATAACAGGGCTGCAATCCGAGCGCGCGGAGCTATACTTCGAGTCTCGGCACGGCTGTCCGATGTCCAAAGGAGCCCCACCATGCTGTACTTCGTCAAAGCCGAACTCCGCCAACTCCCACCGACGTCGCGCGAGCAATGGATGGGGCAGGTCGTGGCGACGTGGCAGGTGCTCGCCGAACTCGAGCGCACCGGCAAGGCGAAGGGCGTCGGCGCGCTGCTGGGCAAGCAGGCTGGCGTCGCGATCCTCGACGCGGAGTCGCACGAAGAAGTGGCGATTCTGCTGCAGCGGCTGCCGGTCTCCGCCTACCTGGAATGGGAGATCGTACCCATGATCTCCGCGCACCAGGCGCTGGAAAACGCGCGCTGGTCGACGGCCGCGGCTGCGCGCGCATGAGCAAACCAGACATCCCGTGCGGCCTTCGCCTCAGCCAGTTAGGGTGCTCGCCGGGCGACATCGACTTCGTCTACTTCATACTCGGTCGCATGTAGCACGCGGGAGGAGCACATGACCACGCTGGCCGATCACGCGCGCTCGATGATCGCCGCGACGATCTGGGCCGACGACCGCATCCTTGCCGCCGCGGACGGCATCAGCGGCGAGCAGTACGCCCAGGTGCGCGGACAGTTCGGCCACATGCTGGGCACGCAGCGATGGTGGCACGCCAACTGGACCGGCGGCACGTGGGAAGAGCCGAACCTTCCTACGCTTTCAGCTGCGCGAGAAGGCTACGCGGCGTCGCACGAGGCGCTGCGGTCCTATGCGGACGCGCTGACGCAGGACGAGTGGGAGCGCGCAGAGGCGTGGTGGAAACCGTTCGGGTATGACACGCGCATGCAGCTTGGCGAGAGCATCACGCAGGTGTTCTATCACGCCGTGCAGCACCGTTCCGAGATCGCCGTGCTGCTCTCGCTTTGGGGGCACTCGCCGGGCGATCTCGACTACTTACGTTTCTCCAGTCGCGACTACCGTCGTAGTCCGCCGTCAGACGTCACCGTCGAACCCGAGCAGCGGAGCATCGGGAACTCCTTTGCCCTGTAGGAGCACCTTGATCCGCCCCAAGCGCGCCGGATCGATGAGATCCATCACGACCTTCCGCCGCGCGAAATACTCCTCCATCTCGCCGGGCCGCTCTTGCGCGACGCTCGCCACACCGTCGCCAATGCCGAGGCGCACCAGGAACGACGCTTGGTCGGTCATCCCGAGCGTGCGCAGACCCGCCGCTTCGCCCGCGCGTTTCAGCGTCGTGAAGTCAACGCTCGCGGTCATGTCCTGCTTCCCGATGCGCTGATATGGATCGCTGCTAGCCGACTGCCGGGCGAAGCACAGCAGCGTGCCGTCGCGTCGCCACGGCGCGTACAGGTCTGCCGCCTCGTACCCGTATTCGAAGGTCAGCACGTAGCCGCGATCGATCGAAGCGGCGACACGCTCGACCCACCGCGGCGCGTCGAGGTTCACCTCGGCGTAGCAGCCGTCCCCCGGAAGCAGGCCGAGATCGTCGAAATAATGTGCGATCGTTGGATCCGAAAGCGGCCGCAACTCATCGACGAATCGCCCCGCACCGTCGAGCGCAACGTACACCTCGTGCAGTTGACCGTCGCCACGCACGAAGCGATGCACGGGGAACGCGTCGATCAGCTCGTTCGACAGGACGCAGCCGGTGACGCGAGAGGGCGGCGCATCGAGCCATGCGACGCTGTCCGGCGGCAGGTCAGCGGCGCCCAACGTACGGCGTTGCACATCACGCAGCGACGGGCTGATCTCGACGATTCGGTAGCGGAGCGCGGCGGCGAAGGCGGGTTCGCGAGTCCGCGCCCAGGCGATGATGTCGCGCGCGAGCAGTCCGGATCCGCCGCCATGCTCGACCAGCTCAAAGCGCTCAGGACACGACATACTGTTCCACAACTCGCAGAGCTGCTTCGCTACGAGCGCGCCGAACACCGGATGCACCTCAGGGCTCGTGACGTAGTCGCCGCCCCGGCCCATCGATCCAGAGGACGTCGTGTAGTACCCGAACCGGGGATGGTAGAGCGCCGCCTGCATGAACTCGCGGAAGGTGATCGGGCCGTGCTCGGCGATGCGCGCGCGCAACTCCGCCACGAGGGGAGCGCTCTCCGTGATTGATGCGAAGTCGTCGTCCACACCACATTGTAGTCCGCGGATCGGTCGCCGGGAGCGCACCCGCGCCACCGTTATCTGCATCTTGCGCCATTGCGCGAACCGCGCCCGTACGCGACGATCCTGTGATCGCCCCGCCACATTCAGTACTGGAGCGCGCATGCCCCTCGTAGAACTCAACGGCATCCAGATCAACTACGAGGAGCACGGCTCGCACTACGGCACGCCGATTCTTCTCACCCACGCGTACGCGGCGACGCTGCAGATGTGGAAGCCGCAGTTCGAAGCGTGGCGCGAGCTTCGTGTGATCGCCTGGGACATGCGCGGGCACGGCGGCACGGACAGCCCGCCATCGCAGGACGACTACACCGAGAAGCTCACGGTGGAAGATATGGCGGCACTGCTTCGCCACCTCGGGATCAAAGAAGCCGTGATCGGCGGCCTGTCGCTGGGCGGCTACATCTCGCTCGAGTTCCAGCTCGCGCATCCAGACATGGTGCGCGCGCTGATCCTCTGCAACACCGGCCCGGGCTACAGGAAGGACGAGGCGCGTGCCGGGTGGAACGACTTCTCCATCGGTTACGCGAAGCGCTTCGAAGAGCGCGGCCTCGACGGCCTCGGCAAGGGCATCGAGATCGACGCGACGCGCCAGTACCAGCGCTCGGCGGCGGGCCTCGCGTTCGCCGGGCGCGGCATCCTCACGCAGCGCGATGCGAAGGTGATGGAGCACCTGGAAGAGATCACCGTGCCGACGCTGCTCGTCTGGGGCGCCGACGATCAGCGCTACCAGAGCGGCATCGACTACATGGCGTCGAAGATCCCCAACGCGCGCAAGGTCGTCATCGAAGGCGCCGGCCATGCGGTGAACCTGTTTCAACCCGAAGCGTTCAACAGCGCCGTGCTGGCGTTCCTTGAGGAGAACGGCATCTAGCGTAGTGCTTCGTTAGCTCGCTGGAAAACGGCGAGCCGCGGTTGACTCGCCGTACCCCGCCCCGACCTAACCCCCAGCCCTCTCCACGGCGAGTCTTCGACCTTCCCGGCGCGGGAAGGGGAGCCCGGCAGAAGTCAATTGCGCGGCGGTCAAAACTATCCAGTGAAACTAACGAAAAACCGGAAGCACTACACTAGCGGCTTGCCGGTATTCTCTGGCACCCCATTGTCATCCTAGGCGCGAAGGCTCTCGGACGGGGCAAGATGCTTCGCTTTGCTCAGCACGACAGGCGGACACTCGCCGCGGTCTTCGTGGTGCCTTCATCGTTGTGCTTTCTCCACAGCCTCTGTGAGTGATCCGTCCAGCTACAATGCCCGATGTGCGATCGTTTCACGGGGCTCTGGCGGCATCCCGACTTCCTGCGGCTCTGGACCGGGCAGACGATCTCGGTCTTCGGATCGTTGACGACGCGCCTCGCGCTGCCGTTCACAGCGATCGTCTACCTCGATGCGCCCGCTTTTCAGGTCGCGCTCGTCACATCTGCCGATGTCCTCGCCGGCATCTGCTTCGCGCTCTTCGCCGGCGTCTGGGTCGACCGCCTGCGCCGCCGTCCGATCATGATCGCCGCCGACCTCGGCCGCGCCGTGATCATCGGCTCGGTGCCGCTGGCCGCCGCGTTCGGGGCGCTGCACATCGGCCAGATCTACGTCGTTGCGTTCCTTGCGGGGATCCTCACGACGTTCTTCGACGTCGCGTACCAGGCGTACTTGCCGACGCTGATCGCGACCGACGAGCTGATTGAGGGCAACAGCAAGCTGGCTGGCAGCGCGGCGGTGGCGGAGTTCGGCTCGTTCAGCGCGGCAGGTTGGCTTGTACAGCTTGTGACTGCGCCCGGTGCGATGGGCGTCGATGCCGTTTCGTTCCTGTTCTCGGCCGCGTCACTCCGCGCCATCCGCGCACCCGAGCCGGCGCCGGCGCCGGTCGCAGAGCGGCGCAGCGTCCGCGCCGAGATCATCGAAGGGGCGCGCGCTCTCTGGCACGAGCCTCGCCTCCGCGTGATCGCGGGCAGTCACATCGCAGCCTCGGCGGCGGGCGGCGTGTTCGGCGCGGTGTTCGTCCTGTACGTCACGCGCGACCTGGGATTTTCACCGGGCGTGCAGGGGCTGGTCTACGGCATGGGCGGGCTCAGCTCGCTGGGCGGCGCGGCCATCACCGGCTGGTGTACACGGCGGTTCGGCGCCGGGCGCGCGATGATCGGCGGCCTGACGTTCGGCGGCGTGGGCGTCCTTGTCGTCGTGGGTGCGCCGGATATCACGGTGGTCGCCGGTTTGATGCTGGTCACGCAGCAGTTCATCAGCGACCCCGGCTGGACAGTGTTCACGATCAACCAGACGAGCATGCGCCAGGCGATCGCGCCGCCCGGTGTACTCGGGCGAGTCAGCGCGGCGGAGCGATTCGCCGGCCTCATCGCCACGCTTGTCGCGTCCATCGTGGCAGGCGTCATCGCAAGCTACACCGGCGCGCGCTTCGTGCTCGGGCTGGGCGCCCTCTGCGCGATCGGCGGCGCTGTGATCATCTTGTTGTCGCCGTTGCGCAACGCACGCGATGCGGCGGCTCCGACGGCAGAAGGTGTCAGCGTTTAGCCGTCCGTGGCCTTTGGCCTGTACACCGACGCCATCAGCTTGCCGAGCGCGCCGCCCGGGTGGTGTTCGAAGTCGGCGACGGTGTATCCGCGGTGCTGCGCGATGGCGAGCGCCAGCGCGTCGCCGATCGCGAGCGCGGCGGCAGCGCTGGCCGTCGGCGCCAGCCCGATCGGATCGGCTTCGGCGGTCTTGCCGGGCAGCAGCGTGATGTTCGACACGAGCGAGAGCGTCGACTTGATGTTGTCGGTGATCGCGATGATGGGCACCTCGAACCGCTTGAAGAGCGGCAGCACCGCCAGCAGCTCCGGGTTCTCGCCGCTGTGCGAAATCGCCAGGACGATGTCGCCCTTGCGCAGGCCTCCGAGGTCGCCGTGTACCGCGTCTGCCGCGCCCAGGTACGACGCCGGCGTGCCGGTCGATGACAGCGTCGACGCGATCTTGGCGGCGACGTGGCCGGACTTGCCGACGCCGCAACAGACGATTTGCCCCGAGCAGCGGACCATCGTCTCGACCGCGTCGACGAAGTCGACGCCAATCGCCGCGGCTGCCTCTTCGAGCGCGCGTGCCTCGTTGCGGATCACTTCGCGCCCGATGATGATGTGTCGTTCGCGATCCTTGTCGAAGTCCGTCCGGTTCATGCTACGGCTCCTCTCGCCTGTAATTCGTCCACGGCGGCGCGCGCCGGCATCGATGGTTCAGCGCCGTGCCTCGCGCACGCCAGCGCGCCCGCCGCGTTCGCGAAACGCACGGCGTCGGCGAGCCCGCTGCCCTCCGCCAACCGCACTGCCAGTGCCGCGCAGAACGCGTCGCCGGCGCCCACTGTATCGACGACGGCGACATCGAATGGCAGGGCATGTTCGCGCACCGTCGGCGATCGCGCGATCGCGCCCCGCTCGCCCAGCGTGATGACGACGGTATCCGGCCCGCGCGCTCGCAGCCGGTCGGCGGCGGCGAACGCCTCGTCGATGCTGCTGAGGCGCCCGCCGGTGAGCGCCTCGGCCTCGATCTGATTCGGCACGATGATGTCTATCAGCGCGAGCAGGCCGTCCGCTACGGGCGACGCCGGCGCCGGATTCAGCAGCACGCGCGCGTTGGCGGCTCGCATCGATCGGGCGAACGCGATTGCGCCGTCGGCCGATGTCTCTAGTTGCAGCATCGCGACGTCCGCGCCAGCGAAGGTTGCCGCCGCGCGATCGATGTCGGCTGGCGTGACGTTGCGATTCGCTCGCGGCGCCTGCAGGATCGTGTTCGTGCCGTCAGGCTCGACGACGATGCTCGCGACGCCCGTGCCGGCCGTGGCATCGATCACGACCGCGCGGCGGTCGATGCCCTCGCGGTCGAGTGCGTCGAGAAATCGCCGCCCGAACTCGTCATCGCCAACGCGGCCGGCGACCGCGACGTCTGCGCCGAGCCGCCGAGCCGCGACGGCCTGGTTGAACCCCTTGCCGCCAAGGAACATGCTGAACACGCCCTGCAGCGTTTCGCCCGCCTCCGGCCGGCGCTCGGCGCGCATGACGAGGTCCATATTGAAGCTGGCGAGCACGGCGATCTTCACCATTGCCTTGCAGGGTAGCGCCGCGCGCTGCCGCGTTACAGCGCGAGAACCCCTACGGGTTAGCCGCGCGGTCGCGCATGAACCGGTCGATCGCGTCCGCTACATGCCGCGCCATGAGGACGTGCGAGCGATCGTCCAGCAGCACCTTCGCGTCGTCGTTGTTGCTCAGGAAGAGGAACTCCAGCAGCGCCGCGGGCGTCGGCGTCTCGCGCGTCACGACAAACTGGCAGAAATCGCCGGAGTGATGCGACTGTGCGTCCTCCTTGATGCCGCGGTCCGGCGGGAAGTAGCCGTATTCGGCGAGCGCGTCCATCATCGCCTGCTGCACGAGGCGTGCGAGCTTCTCATTCGCCGCGGCCTCGTCGTGCCGGCCGCAGTACCAGGTTTCGGGTCCGCTCAGGAATGGCACGCTCGCGCCGTTGCCGTGGATCGCGAGGTACAGGCCGGCGTTCACCGCCTTCGCCAGGGCCACGCGCGCATAGAGGTCTGACGTGATGAACTGGAGCGGAAGCGGGGCTCCCGGCCCCTGGCCGGCGCCGTCGCGCGTCAGATACACCTCGTAGCCCATCGCGACCAGGTTGTCGCGGATCAGCTCGGCGTTCCGCTGGTTCGACTCGGCCTCGGTGATGTCCCAGCGCCCGGAGCCGTCGGGCACGTAGTGCGTGGCGCCCGGGTCACCTCTGCCGTGCCCCGGGTCGAGCACGATGACGCCCTTCGATACCGGCCGAGACGGTGCCGGGCGAGGCCCCTCCGGGTTCAGCGATTGCGCCGTGGTGCCAGAGCCGGCGGAGAGTGCGTTCGCGGGTATCGGCTGCAGCGACAGCGGCGGCCGCGTCGCGGCCGCGGGCGAAGCAGCCGGCGTGGCGCCAGTGAAGACGGATGCGTCGCCGGAAGCTCCGCCGGTGACTTCTGTCGCGGGGATGCGTGATTGTGGCCCGGTCGTCCGCCCCGTGGCGAATGTTGACGGCGTCCCGTCCGGCGCCGCGCCGGGCGAAGCGTTCGTAGCGATCGCCGCGCTGCGCGCGCGGTCCGCGGCCGCGGCCGAGCCTCCGCCGCGCAGGGCGTACCAACCCGCACCGACGGTGAGCGCGCTCCAGATGAGCATCGCAGCCACGAGCATCCGCTTCGACCAGGGCGACATGTCGCTATGCCGCCTTCCGCCGCCGCAAAGCGGCCTGCACGGTCGCAAGTTCCTCGAGCAGGTCACCCATATCGATGTCGCGCACCTCGTGGTCGAATCGGATGGCCTGCTTTCCCTCGTCCTTCATCTCCCGGAAGACCTGCATGTCGTCGATGCGCGGACTCGCCCCGCGGAGTGGCGCCGGCGCCAGCGTGACGGCAGCGTTGGGCGCCGCCGCCCGATCGACCTCCGCGGCGAGCCCCGCGAGAAAGTCGAGGTCTTTGTCGTCGACGTCGTCCGGTAGGTCGGTCCCCAGCGGCGTGAGGCGATTCACCTCCGGCTGTCGCATCGAGGAAGGCAGCAGCGCCTCTACCTCGGGCCGCAGGATCTTCTCCGGCGCATCTTCGTCCTTGTTCCTGTTTCGCAGCCAGCTACTCATGAATGTCTCTTCCTTCCTCACCCTTCCTCACCGCGCCCCGCCCGCGGGCCCTCCGGCCGCCGTGCTTGAAATGCCGCCCGAAACGCTCGAGAACAACCCGCCGACGATGTGCGGTATAAGGACCAGTGACGCACCCGAGAGCACGAGCATCACGGCCGCGTACAGCCACACCTTGTGGTGGTGCCCGCCCGCCGTCGCGTGCGGCGACCACGTGTCGACCACCGTCAGGACGAGCGTCACGACGAGCGCAAAGCCGCGGATGAACGCGATGTTTGGCGATGCGAACGCCAGCACGTTGACGTCCATGCCACCGGTGGTGGTCGGGTCGACGCTGGCGACCTGCTGCGTGTTGATGTTGTTGAGCTGCTGGCCGAAGATCACCATCACCTCCGTCACGAAGAGGAGGATTGCGATCAAGACCGCGTGCAACGGCACCATCAGGTACATGAACGACTGCGCGACCAGCTTGCGGTTCTCGCGAAGCAGCGAGATCTTCAGCGCGAAGAGCGACGAGAGGTAGCCGATCGCGTCGGGCTCGCCACCCAGCTTCATCGTGTCCCAGAAGATCCCTACAGAGCGATCGACCAGCTCGCTGCCGGTCTCTTCGATGAAGCGATCCCAGCACAGGTCCGGCCGGATGCCGGATCGGAGCCGCACGTGCAGCCGCTTGACGCCCTGCTCCAGCGATGCCAGCGAGCGCTGATTGATGCGCTCCATGCCTTCGGTGACGGTGGTGCCGATGGCGCCGACGATCGACCCGAGCGAGCGCAGCAGCGTCGAGACGTCACGGTCATGCTGGTCGACGCGGCGGTCGTCGATGAACGCCATGACGCCGACCGGCGCCACGGCGACGCCGGCGGCGACCATGCCCGCTCCGACGCTGAACACGAGTCCGACCACCGCGCCCAGCACAGCGCCGGCAGGCAGCAGCACCCGGGCCACGGCGAACATCTGGTCTTGCGTCTTCGACTTGTTCGCGCGTCGATGCGTTTTGGGCTCGACCGGGGACGTCCGGTAGATGATCCAGTCGCCAAGGACGGCGACCCCGATCATCACCGTCGCCAGGCCGAGGATGAACGCTGTCCCGACGCTGTAGATCATCATCGAAACGAGCGACACGACGACGACCAGCGTGACCGACACCATCAGCGCGACGTAGGCATCGGTCCATTTCCGCAGCGACTCGAGATCGCGCTCGTACTTACGCGCGTACTTGTCCAGTTCGATCTCGGTCTCGCGCGCCAGGAAGACGGTTTCGGGTTCGCCGGAAGACAGGGAACTGGAGAAGCGCAGCAGCAAGCTGCGCACGATCTCGTTCTCCGTCGCGTCGGCCACGAGCTGGCAGGCGCGCGCGTAGTCGTAGTTGAGCCGCTGCGCCACGAGGTGTACGCGATGGAAGTAGCCCGAAGTCGTATATCCCAGCTCGGCGGTCTTCTGGAAGAGGTTCTCGCGGCCGACATTGGCGGTCGCCAGCGCCGACATGTAGGTCAGCTGGGCGATCAGGTCGTATTCGAGCGGCGCCGGCTTGAACAGCGAGGTCGATCGCTGCCAGTTGGCTGCTTCTTCGATGTTGTCGCTGCGCCGGACCGTCTTCTGCCCGGGGAGGAAGCGCGTGAAGATGGCCATCGCGCGCTCCTTAAGGCGGTCCCGCGAAGTACGTCTGCGCGGTGACGCCCTTCTCGGAGCCGATGACTGCCAGATTCGTCGTCAGACGCCCGACGACCGGGTTGACGCGGATGAGCATCTGCATGCTCTCGCCGCTGTTCAAGATGCCGGGCTCGAAGACGTCGTTCGTGAAGATGCCGGTTTTCCACGTGTTCGACGCGAGCACGCCGGACGTGAACGGGATCCAGACGTCGCGGCGGATGCCGGTCTCGCCGAAGTACTGCAATACAACGTCCATGCTCGCGTAGTCGGCCAGCACTGTCTGACCGTCGTTTCGCACGGTGAGCGTAATGTTGGCGCCGGTCGCATCAATCGTCGAGGCGGTGATGGTGAGGCCGGTGCGGCTCTTCGCCTCGTACCGCACCTCAGACTGTCGCAGCGACTGCCCAATGGCATCGGCGCCCATGAAGCCGCCTCGCGCCATGAACACCGTAGAGAGCATCAGGATCGCCGCGATGAGCAGCGCGGGCAGGCCGTTCTCCATCGCGCGCTCCTAGACCGTGAAGAACTTGGAATCGGTGATGCCGTTTGGCGTCACCACCTTCACGTAGTACGTCGTGCCGGTCGCCAGGTTCGTGGCGTTGTGGATCGTGATGCGGAGCGTCGACGTCTGCTCCCAGGTCGCCGTGCCGTTCTCCAGCGTGTACTCCCAGCAGGGAGCAGCGCACCCGGCCGCGCCCTGCGGAATCCGTTGGAAGCTGCCCGTCGGACCGAAGAACACGTCTACACGGCTGAGAGGATCGACAGCGGCGCTGCCGATGTTCTTCGCCCAGACGGTCGCGTTGGGACTGCCGTTCAGCCCGGTGGCGTGCACGATCTGGATCTGGCTGGAGATGCGGCCTTCCACCACGCTCGATGCCGATGTCAGCGCGCCGCTCGTCCGCCCCACCGACGGGAGTACGGAGTTGACGACCGCGACGATCGCGACGATCGACGCGATGGTGAGCATGATGGTCGTGATTGCCTTATCGATGACGCTACTCCTTGCGTCGGGAGCACAGCGACCAGCTCGCTGCGCTCGAGGTTAGACCAGGCGGTGCAGTCGCGCCGAGTCCGTGTCTTCGTCGTCGTTCACCAGCGCGTCCAGCTGCCGCAGGATGGTGACGGTCTCGTTCGTCGATGGCGTACGCTCGGGCTCCCGGATGTCCAGCTCCGTCACGCGCGCCAACGCCAGGCGCGCCTCCGGCGTGAGGTGCCCGGCGGCTTCGCACAAGTCGAGCAAGATCTCCAGCCGGAGCGAGCCGAGGCGGCCCACCGCCTCTTCGGCCCAGGCGGCCAGCCCCGCGATCGTCAGCAGGCTCCACTGTGGTTGCTCGGGCAGCGGCGCTGGCAACGGCGCGGTCGATGGCACCGGTTCCATGAGCTGCGGGCGGAGCGGAATCGGATCCCGCGGGGGTGCGGCGCTGTGTTCGGGCGCGTGGGGCTGTTCAGCCTGCTTCGGCGCATGCGGTGCGGGCGGCTCCGGCATCGGCAACGGTTCGGGCTGCACGATGCTCAGCGGTGGCACGCTTCGCCCCATGCCACCATCCGCATCGAACGGGTTATCCCGTACGAGGATCGCGCTGCGGATCTCGGTCAGGATCTGCTTCACCTCGCCCTTGACGATCTTTCCTTCGTCTTCGAGCGTGGCAACCCGTGACTCGAGCTGCGCGACTTTGGTGGCGAGCTGTTGCGATTCCACGTTGCTCCTGCTGTCCCTGTCCGTTACCTGTATCGGCCGTGTACGGCGGCCCCTGCGTCGTCGTTCTCCCTATCAGTTCAAGTTGATGATGGTCTGGCTCAGCGACGCCGGGGTCGTCCGCTGGATGATCATCACAGAGCCCGATGGCGGCTTGATCTCCAGGGTGAACACACGGTTCGCGACGACGTTCGCGGCTGCCGGCAGCGTGATCGTGAGCTCCAGCAGCTCACCCACCTCGAGTAGCATGTTGGCGTTGCCCGTGATCACCGCCGTCGTGTAGGTGAGGCTACTGCTGGTGACCGAGTTGTCGGCGTAACTCACGATCGTCTTGTTCGTCGTGGCGCTCGGGTCCAGGCTGACGGAGTCGCCGCCGGCGGCGAGCGTGACATCCAGCGTGATCGTCGTGATCTTCGTCTGGTTCGACGTCGCGATCACGCCGCCGGTGAGCGCCATCGCTCCGCGCGTCTTCGCCAGCGCCGCGAAGATCGTCTCCTTGCCCCGCTCCGAGGCGAAGAGGCCGGTGCTCAGCACTACGAACGCGAACACCGACGCGACGACGATGAAGGCGATCATCACGATCGCCGTCTCGAGCCCGGTGATCCCGCGCTCTTCGCGCACGTCCCGCGCGAAGCGAAGCATCCGCTTCATGGCACTCCTCCTGAGTGGTCGAGCGGCCGCATCCGTGGCCGTTCGGGAGATCGCGGACCCGCAATCCTGCGGATCTCTGTTGAAGCTCCGTTGAAGGTTCGTGACGCCGGGCGATCTGATGCATGGTGATTCCACCCGACTTGGCAGGGTGTGAGCACCTAGCCAGCTTCGGCGGCACCCCGCGATCGTTGGGCGCTGGCCCCTCAAGCCGGCGGCCCTTCCCGTGTCGAGCCTGCAACATCACGTCTGGTCGCGATGGCAGGTCGTCGTACGTGCCGGCGCATCAGTTCAGGTTGATCACCGTTTGTGAGATCGATGCGGGCGCCGTCCGCTGAATGACCATGAACGAGCCGGTCGGCGGCTGCACCTGGAGGGTGAAGGTCGTATTCGCCACGACGTTCGCGCCCGCGGGCAGCGTGACATCGATCTGGAACAGCTCGCCGGCCTCCAACAGCTTGTCGGCATCGCCCGTGATGACGGTGGTGGTGTAGGTGAGATTGTTGCTGTTCGTGGTGCTATCCACGTAGCTGATCACCGTCTTGTTGTTCGTCGACGCCGGGTCCATATTGACGGAATCGCCGCCTGCGGCGAGTGTCAGGTCGAACGTGACGGCCGTGATCTTCGTCTGATTGGACGTGGCCAGCACGCCGCCCGTCAGCTCCATCGATCCCCGGGTCTTGGCGAGGCCGGCGTACACGGTCTCCTTGCTCCGCTCTGAGCTGAAGAGGCCGGTGCTCAGCACGACGAAGGCGAATACCGCCGCCACCACCACAAAGGCAATGAGGACGATGGCTGTTTCCAGGCCGGTAATCCCGTGCTCTTCGCGCGCCGTCTGCGCGAAGCGATGCATCCGTTTCATAGCAGTCCTCCTGACAGTAGAGATCATGCGGATCCGTCCCGGATCCGTTCGGTCCGCCGTGTGCACGTCCTCGATCGCCACCTCCTTGTGCACGCGGGTCGTCCGGCTCAGCAGGGGTGTGTTGGTGCATGCTGCCGGGTCACGCTTCCTTGCGTCCCGGCGACCCGCCGTCGGCGGGTACCCGGAGCGAGAGTTCAACGTCCATGCCGATCGCCCCTGGCCACGTCCTGTACCGAAGAAGGTTCGTGTCCTTACGGGCCGTACGCCACGGTGAGCACACCCGTACTGAGGGAGTGCTGGCACCCGGGCCGGCCGCGAGTCGCAAAAGGAGTCGGGTGGCGCGCTCCAGCTCACGCCAGCTGCGCACCGCTGCTATCGTCGCCATGCCCTTTGGACATTGCTGAGAGGCCGCTCCGGGGAGCGGCCTCTCAGCAATGTGACCAGGCCAGGCCGCAGAGACTAGTACAGGTTGATGATGGTGGACGTTACGGAAGCCGGCGTCGTGCGCTGTATGACCATGTAGGAACCAGCCGGCGGCTGGACTTCGAGCGTGAACTGCTTGTTGGTGCCGATCACGATGGTCGCGTCCTGCGAGAGGGCGATGCCGATCTCGAACAGTTCGCCTGGCTCGAGCAGCTTGTCGCCGTTGCCCGTGATCACGGTCGTGGTGTAGGTCAGGTTGTTGTTCTTGACCGCACCGTCGTTGTAGCGGATGACCGTCCGGTTGCTCGTCGAGGCCGGGTTCAGGTTGACCTGGTCGCCACCGGCCGCGAGCGTGAGGTCGAACGTGATGTTCGTCAGCTTGGTGCCGTCGGACGTGGCCAGCACGCCGCCGGTCAGCTCCATCGAGCCGCGCGTCTTGGCGAGACCGGCGTAGACCGTCTCTTTGCTCCGCTCGGAGCTGAACAGACCGGTGCTCAAGACGACGAAGGCGAACACCGCCGCGACGACCACGAACGCGATAAGGACGATCGCCGTCTCAAGGCCCGTGATGCCATGTTCGTTGCGCACGCCGCGCAGGGTCTTCATGATTCGCTTCACTGTTATTCCCTCCTGTGATTCGCGGGTTGCGCGTCTAGTTCAGGTTGATGATGGTGGACGATACGGAGGCCGGCGTCGTGCGCTGCACGACCATATACGAGCCGGCCGGCGGCTGGACTTCGAGCGTGAACTGCTTGTTGGTGCCGATCACGATGGTCGCGTCCTGCGAGAGGGCGATGCCGATCTCGAACAGCTCGCCTGGCTCGAGCAGCTTGTCGCCGTTGCCCGTGATCACCGTCGTGGTGTAGGTCAGGTTGTTGTTCTTGACCGCGCCGTCGCTGTAGCGGATGACCGTCCGGTTGCTCGTCGAGGCCGGGTCAAGGTTGACCTGGTCGCCGCCCGCGGCGAGCGTGAGGTCGAACGTGATGTTCGTCAGCTGCGTGCCGTTCGACGTGGCCAGCACGCCGCCGGTCAGCTCCATCGAGCCGCGTGTCTTGGCGAGACCGGCGTAGACCGTCTCTTTGCTCCGCTCGGAGCTGAAGAGGCCCGTGCTTAGTACCACGAACGCGAACACCGCCGCGACGACCACGAACGCGATGAGGACGATCGCCGTCTCAAGGCCCGTGATGCCATGTTCGTTGCGCACTCCGCGCAGGAACTCCCTGCTTTGCTTCATTGCCACTCCTCCTGGTTCGAACATTGACGCAACACGCGCCGCTGGTGTCGTGTGGCATTCCCTGCACAATCGTTGTCAGTGCGAGTCTCCGCACCGATGGATGTTCGAATCAGCGCGGCCTCCCATAGACGGTGAGGACACCTAAAAACGCCGGGTGCAGACATCCGGCATCGAGATGCGCCCCCGCCAATACCGTCGTTCGGGCGAACATCACGAAGCGCGAGGACTGAGGGAAACCCCTGACGCCAGGAGGCCCGCCAGATTCGGCGGGCCTCCCTCGTCGGCTTGAAGCGGATACGGGATTAGTTGAGGTCGATGATGGTCCGCGCGACCGACGCTGGCGTCGTGCGCTGGATCACCATGTACGAACCTGCCGGCGGCTTGATCTCGAGCGTGAATGTCTTGTTCGCCCCTATCGCCATGCCGGCGTTTTGCGTCAGGTCCACGTTGATCTCCAGGAGTTCGCCCTGTTCCAGCAGCTTGTCGGCGTTTCCGGTGATCGTCGTCGTGGTGTACACCACGCTACTGAGCGTGAATCCCGAATCGATGTAGGTGATCACCGTACGGTTGCTCGTCGTCGCAGGGTCCAGGTTGACGCTGTCGCCACCCGCAGCCAGCGTGACGTCGAAGGTGAGGCGCGTGAGCTGCGTGCCGTTCGACGTCGCCAGGACGCCGCCGGTCAACTCCATCGTGCCGCGGGTCTTCGCGAGGCCCGCGTACACCGTCTCTTTGCTCCGTTCGGAGCTGAAGAGGCCCGTGCTGAGCACGACGAACGCGAACACCGCCGCGACCACGACGAACGCGATCAGTACGATCGCCGTCTCGAGGCCCGTGATGCCCTGCTCGTTACGAACTCGCTGAATCAACCGTTGCACCAGCTTCATGTTGCACACCACTTTCCGCGGCACGGACGCGGCGTTCGTCGCCGCTCCGCCGGTCTGAACGCTCCGGGATCAGGATGATGCCGGTAGCGCTGCTCTCTACGCAGGAAGGTTCGTTCCCCTAGGTGAAACCGCGCACGGTGATTCCACCCGACTTCACCGGGTGCTGGCACCCGCTCCGAAGCTGCGCGGACGGAGAATGCTTGCGGACCGCGCCCAGAGTTCTTAGTGGTCAGCGCTATCGGAGTTTCCGTAGGGGCAGGTGCGCGCCCAATCGCGCCGTTCTTCGGCGGTCCAACGTCCAACAGACGGGAGTTGCGCTGCGACGGCCTGGTTTCTGTTTATGAGTGAACTCCCGGATATGCGCGAAGCTGCCGGAACCGATAAACGCAGAGACTGATATGCAGGAACCACAGAATCCAATCCGCGTGCTGGTCGTGGAGGCCGACAGCCTCCTCCGCGACATGCTGCGGTCCGTCCTGGGGGCGGAGCCGCGGCTGGAACTCGTCGGCGCGACGGGCGATCCCTCGGACGCTGTGGCGCTCGCATCAACCGGTCGCGCCGATGTCACCCTTGTGGGGCTGGACAGCAACAGCGAGCACGACGCGCTTGCGGTGGCGCAGGCCATCTCCAACTCGCACACCGGCTCCAAGATCGTCTTCCTGGGCGAGAACCCGGACCGCCGCACGCTTGCGGCGCTGCCGGCGTTTCGCGCCGCCGGCTGGTCGTACCTGCTGCGCCAGTCGGTGACCGATGTCGCCACGCTTGTCCGCGCCATCGATGGCGCGGCGATGGGGCTCGTGGTCCTTGACCCGACCGTCGTCGAGAGCCTGGGTCGCCGCGAGACGCGGCTCTCAGCGCTGACCAAGCGACAACTCGAAGTGCTCTCGCTGATGGCGAAGGGCCACAACAACGCCGCCATCGCAAAGGCGCTCGTGCTGGAAGAGAAGTCGGTCGAGAACCACATCAACGCCATCTTCGGCCAGCTCAATCTGAGTCGCGACAACGCCGCGCACCCGCGCGTGAAGGCCGTCCTGCTGTATCTGCAGGAGACGCTCGGTCACGGCGACGAGAGCGACCCGCCCCGCGACGCCCGCAAGGCCGCCTGACAACAGTCCAGCCTCGACGATTCGTGCCTCGCCGGCTCGAAACCATTTCCTCCATCCCGGATCGCGTCTTGTCCCAACGGTTGCAGACGGGCGCCATGCACACGATGCGTGCCGAGCCGTGTCACTTCACGCCGACCGAGCGTTGCGCTACGCCGCGTGCTGCGTGCCGTGGTCTGCCGCAGTGGCATCGATGGGCGCGGCATCGTCGTCTGCGGCTGCCTGACCGGACGTGCTGACTTCGGCGGAGACTGCCACGTTGCCGCCTTCGACGTCCACCGCGAGATAGCCGCCATAGTGGACGAGCGCGTCGTGGTACGCGTTGATGTGCGTGCCGTCGAACGGCGCATCGCCGACTTCGGAGAGGATGCTCAGCATGAGCTGCGCGCCCGCGCGCGTCAGCGAGAGGTCGCACTGCCGCGCGTCGGCCGCCTGCAGCGCCCGCAGCGTCTCGCGCGCAACGTCCTCGACCACCTCGCAGGCTTGAGCCGTCACGGCGTCGGTGCCGGCGTCGATGTCCTCGCCGATGTCGAGAGCGACGATCATCGAGCCGAAGAACTCTGCCTGTAGCGCCTCCATCGCCGCCGCCAGGCCGGTGCGCGGCTCGAGGACCACGCCCACGGTAGCCGTGGGGAGTGCCGCTGCCGCATCATCATCGGGTTCGGTCTCGAGGTCGAGATCCGCGGCTCCCTCTGCATCCTCAAGGCGCACGCTCCTCACAAGCGCGGCATCGTCCTCTACCTCGATATCGTCGTCATCGAGGTAGACTTCCGGCCCTGGCTCAACGTCCGCCGCCGGGACGGAGAGCGCGATCGTGAGACGTCCGTCGTCGTCGGATACCGTCATCGCGCCGGCATGCGCTTCGGCGGCGAGCTGGCTCGGCGCCAGCACGCCGCGATCGAACGCGACCTCCACCTCGGGCGCGCCGCACGAGATCGCGAGCACGAGACGATCGCCGTCACGCCGGAGCGAAATCAGGCACTCGTCGGCGCCCGCCACGGCCAGCGCACGCGCCGACTCGAGTGCGAACCGATACATGACCAGCCGCAACGCCGGCGATACCGATGAGCGGCTCGCTCCTCCGGCGACGGAATCCGTCGTCGCATCCAGGTCGAGGGTGACGTTGATGCCGCCGTCCAGCTCCTTGCGCAGCGCGCGGAGCGCGCCGGGCAGCCCCAGCCGCGTGAGTCCGGGGAACATCTCTTGCCCGATCGATCGCAACTCTCGCGTGCGTATGTGCTCGAGTTCCGCCATCGCATGCTCGTGCATGCCGAGGGCGGCCTCCGCATCGGTGTCGACGAGCTTGAACGCCTGGTCCACCTCGGAAGCAGTGAGGAGCAACTTCGCCTGGATGGTCTCGCGCAGGCGCACCGCCAACCGTGCGTTGCGCTGCTCATACGCATCGATCAGCGTGAGCGCATCGATATCTGGCGGCGGCGGTACCGGTGCAGCGGTGGGCGTGTGCGGCTCTTCCATACCGGCCGTGTCGACCGCCGAAGCGGCGTCAACAGCGTTCTTGAGCTCGTCATCCGCCCGCTCGTCGGTCGCGATTGCGCCAAGCCCGGCATCGGCCGATGCGCCTTCGAGCGGTCCCGCTCCGCCGCCAAAGACGTCGACGAGGCTGGGCGTGGCGGTGCTCGCTGGTTCGATCGCGTCGAGCTCCGCAGCGCGCGGGGCGTTCTCCGGGCTTTCGTCACGCATCAGCAGCTTCAGGAGCGCGGCCGCGACAACGATCGCGAGCATCGCGCCGGCGATGGTAATGAGCGCCTGCTTGTTGGTTGCGGCGCTTCGCTCCACCTGGATCAGGGAGGCGGGCAGGCAAGAGGCAACGTTCAGGCCACGATCGATCTGTGTGTCCTTGCCGATTGGAGCGAGGCCGCAGATCGAATCGACGCCGGCGATGTCGGCACGCACGCCCCCGTTGCCGAGCGGGCGGCCGTGCCAGGGCTGACGGAGAAGTTCGTCGGGCACGCCCGCGGAGAACTGGCCTTCGCTGTTGATGATCACGTTGCGGCCGCCATCGACGGATGCCGCCAGCGTCCCCTTCCAGAGCGTGGCAGGGTCCGCGCGTCCGAGCAGGATGCCCCAGACGGTACCGTCCGGGTCGCGCAGGGGGGCCGAGTACTCGACATAACCATGACGTCCGGCTTCCGGCAGAATGATGTCGGAATTCGCGGGCGCCAGGTTCGCTCGCGTCTCGGAGAACGTCGTGCCGTCTTTCACCGTCGAGAGGGTCGAATCCGTGCTGGCAAGGATGAGCCCGGCCCGGTCGACGATCGTGAGTGATGTGAACTTGTTGACGTTGACGTAGAGCCAGCGCTGGAGCGCCGAAGCGCGGGCGTTGGCCGGGGAGGATTTAGCGTTAAGGATAGGATCGTCTGCGTATCTGAGGATCTGGATGTAGCCGTCGAACGCGTCGCCCGTCGCCAGGCGGGAGCTGTGCTCGGCGAAGGACATCGCTTCGTTCGCGGCCCGGCCGTCCGCCGCGCGGCCCGAGAACTCCAGCGCGCCGTAGTAGGTGAGTGCCGCGATGAACGCCACCGCGCACGCCAGCGCCGTTGCGGCCAGGACGAACGCCGGCGGACGGCGAAGCCGCATGCGCAGGCTGCCGGAGCGTAGTGCTCGGGCGCGATCCCCTAAGCGAATGCCCGATACTCTTCGGGCGACGCGAAGGGCGGCCGGAAGGAACCCAGACCGAGTGCTGGATTCGCGGCCGCCATCTTGCGGCGTGCTGGTCGCCGTCCTAGCTGCCATATTGCCGCATCCATCATCGGTGCCAGCACCCAGAATGGGTGTAGGGGAACCCCCGTATTTTTGGCGCATGGAAGCGCGTCCCGGATTCGGGACGGGGCGGGGCGATGCCGCGTTGGCGGTTCGCGCTCAGTCGGCGGGAGGCATGAACTCCCGTAGCGCCCGGATGGCCGCGCCGGCCAGCGCTACATCGTCCAGAGGCGGATGGATCAGCCCCGCGCGCACATCGCGAAAACAGCGTTCAAGGGGAGCGGCATCGGCGAGGCCGGCGCCGCCGGCGATCCGCAGCGCGAGATCCGTCACGCGCACCGCGTTGTTCGCGGCGTGGTATTTCGCCAGCGGCACCTGCGCGGCTACCGATGCCCGGTCCATGCGGTCCTCGACCCAGTCGCGCGCCGTGTCGAACACGAGGCGCCGTGCCGCGAAGAGGAGCGCCTCGATCTCGCCGAGCTTCGCCCGTACGGCGGGCAGGTCGCCGATGGGCCTGCCGAGGTTCGTGGGTACGCGCGTCGCCGCGAACTGCGCCACCCAGTCGCGCGCCGCGAGCGCTATCCCGACGTACGTGGCGGCGAACGGCAGTCCGTGCCACGGCGCCACCTCCGGCGACGGCACGAAGGCGTCGCCGGTATCGCTCACGCGGATGACGTCGCCGTCCGGGACGAACACGTTCTCGAAGACGATGTCGTGGCTCGCCGACTCACGCATCGAGAGCGCCTGCCACGTTGGATCGATGCTGACGCCCGGCGCCGACGCCGTCACGAGGAATTGCCCGAGATGCTCCGGCACGTCCGGCGCCCGCACGGTAGCGCTGACGGCGCAGTGCGTGAGCAGCGTGCTCGCCGTCGACCACGCTTTTCGTCCGTTGATGCTCCAGCCGCCCTCGACGCGCGTCGCGGCCGTCGCGGGCAGGCCGCCGCGTGCCGGGCTGCCCATCTCCGCTTCCGCCTGGCAGTTGTTGATCAGCCAGCCCTGTTCGACGCTCTCTCGCAGATACGCGTCGAGCCGCTCTCTCGGCCAGAGCCCGGACACCAGCGAGCCGCCGAGGTATTGCAGGTGCATGTTCGCCGCGAGACCGGCGGATCCGAGGGCGCGCGACACCTTCTCCTGCGCGATGCAGACGTCCAGCACCGACCCGCCCAGTCCGCCGAGCGCTTCCGGCACGACGATCGCCAGGTAGCCCGTCGCCCGCAGATCCTCGACGCAGCCGGCCAGCAGCGCTTCGCCGCTGAGCGCGCCCTCCGAGACGCGGGCAGCGATCAGCCGCGCCGCCTCGTCGGCCACCGTGACGACGCGCGGATCAGCCAGAAAGTCGTAGGAGTCCACGTGGAGCAGGGTATCAGGTTGGATGTTGGATGTTGGATGTTGGATGTTGGGTGTTGGATGTTGGATGTTGGATGTTAGAGAGGGCGCGGGTCGTGGCGCTGGTCGAACACCTATGGTGATGCGAAGAGAGGACGGTCGTTGAGCCGTCCCCCTTTCTGCGAAACCGGCGTAATCTGCGGTTCCCAGCCGTCACCCCCGCTGGTCGAACACCTATGGTGATGCGAAGAGAGGACGGTCGTTTGGCCGTCCCCCTTTCTGCGAAATCTGCGTAATCTGCGGTTCCCGGCCGTCACCCCCGCTGGTTGAACACCGGCGGGCGCTTCTCCATGAACGCCTGCACCGCCTCGCGGTGATCGGGCTCCGTCTGCCGCTCGCGGATCGAGTAGCACTCCAGCGTCACGACGCGCCGCAAGTCCTGCTCGACTGCGTTCTGGTGGATCATCCGCTTCGCCGCCCAGATCGCTTCGCGGGGGTTCGCCGCGATCTCTTCGGCGAGCTTCATCACTTCGGGCATCAGCTGGTCCGGCTCGACGAGCCGGTCGACGATGTTCCGCCGCAGCGCCTCGTCGGCATCGATGATCCGCCCTGTCAGCGTCATGAAGAGCGCGTTCGCAATGCCCGCCACCGCCGGCAGGTAGCGCGTGCTGCCGCACTCCGGCGTCAGGCCGACCTTCACGAACCGCGCCGAGAACCGTGCCGCCGTCGACGCGATGCGAATATCGCACGCCAACGTCATCGTCAGCCCGACGCCGACGCTGACGCCGTTCACGGCGCAGATCGTCGGCTTCGCGCGCTGCAGCGTGATCGGCACCTCCGGGCTGCCGCCCTCGTAGATCATTCTGGAGCGGGGGGCAGCGGGCGCGCCCTGCTTGATGCCGCGGTCCCAGGCGCTGATGTCCGCCCCAGCGCAGAACCCGCGGCCGGCGCCCGTGATCACGATGCATCCCACCTCGGGATCCGCCGACGCTGCGTTGATCGCGTCGATGAACTCGTTCTCCATCGTCTGCGTCCACGCGTTCAGCCGCTCGGGCCGATTGAGCGTGATCAGCGCTACGGCGCCCTTCGTCTCGTAGAGGATGTGCTCGTAGGTCGCCATCAGATGCTCCTTAGTCGTGAAACGTGGGCGTGTAACGCAGATAGTATGCGCCGCGCCCAGCCTTTGCGGAATGCGGCGAGAACTTGCGGGCCGCCAGGCGATCTCCCAAGATGCTCGCCATGACCAGTACCACCGGCCTGAGCGATCGGGTGCGAGAACTTGCGGGACGCATTCGCGAGCGCGAGGCGCGCGATGCCGAGGCGTTCCCCGCCGAGAGCGTCGATGACATCAAGGACGCCGGCATCGTACGCGCGCCGTTTCCCGCGCCGCTCGGCGGCCTGGGCTCCACGCTCGTCGAGGCCGTGCGCGCAACCGAACTGCTCGCGCAGGCCTCGCCGTCGCTGGCCCTGCTCGCCGTCATGCCGCTTGGACTCGCCGGGGTTTACGTCCTCGGCGCCGAGATCGCCCCGCACGCGCACCGCAAGGACTGGGCCTCGCAGATCCAGCATGCGGCGGATCAGTACCGCGCCGGAACGTGGTATGCCGCGTGCAATTCCGAGCGGGGCGCCGGCGGGTCGCTGGCCAACACGAGGACCGCGGCCGTCCGGGGAGGCGACGGCGTATTCCGCCTGACGGGTGAAAAGATCCTCGCTTCGTCCGGCCGCTTCGCCGACTATTTCTTCTCCACCGCCAAGGTATCGCCCGACGATCTCGACGGGTGCGGCATCGTGGAGTTCTTCCTGCTCCGGGCCGATGCGCCAGGCGTCGAAATCATGTCCGACTGGGACGGCTTCGGCATGTGCTCGACCGAGAGTCACACCGTACATCTGGATGCCGTGCCGACCGAGTCAGTGCTCGGCTTTCCTAACTTCATCGAGACAGTGCAGCCCCTCGAGTACTTTTTTTGCCTCTTTGCGGCGATCTCCCTCGGCTGCGCGTCGGCGATGCTCGAAGAGCTTGCGACGCCCGCGCCGGCGTCGCCCGCGCTTCGCCTGCGCTTCGTCGAAGCCCTGATGCGCATCGAGGCGATGCGCGGCTACCTTGCCGAGACCGCCGCGGGCTGGCGCGTCGCTGCCGGCCCGGCGTACGCCGCTCGTGTCCGTCGGACGAAGACGTACGTCACGCAGGAATCGACGAAGCTCTGCGCCGAACTCTTCGCACTCAGCGGAGGGCGCCACTACCGGCGTTCGTCGCGCGCCGCCAGGATGCTCGCCGACTCCTTCGCCGGCACGGCGCTGCGGCCGCCGCTGCCGCTCGCGCTGGATTCCCTGACCGAGCAGTTCTCGCTGTAGCCGCCGGCGACCCCCTTCGTCTCCCGCTTCTCGTCTCCCACCTCCCACCTCCCACCTCCCATCTCCCACCTCCCACCTCCCGGCCACTCGCCCTATAATCCCCTCATGCCCGCGAAGCCCAACGCCGACGACCAGCGCCTCATCCTCATCGACGGCCACAGCCTGATCTACCGCTCCTTCTTCGCCTTCCAGGGGAGCCGCAACCAGGGCGCCGTCGAGTTCACGATTCGCAAGACGGGCGAGGTCGTGACCGCCGTCTACGGCTTCACGAGCACGTTCCTCAGCATCCTCGATCAGCTCAAGCCGACCCGCGCCGCGATCTGCCTCGACGCGCCGGGCCCGACGTTTCGCCACGAGAAGGACGCGACGTACAAGGCGACACGCTCCGCGATGCCCGACGATCTGCGCCGCCAGATCGTCCGTATCCGCGAGGTGATCGACGCATTCAACATGCCCACGTTCGAACAGCCGGGCTTCGAGGCCGACGACCTCGTCGGCACGCTGGCGCGCCAAGCGAAAGAGCAGGGCGTCGCCGTCACGATCGTCACGCTCGACACGGATCTGCTACAGCTCGTCGAACCTGGCGTTGATGTGTTCCTCTATCGCCCGTACATGAAGGGCGCGCCCGCGACGAACTACGACGTCGAGGCCGTCATCGAGCGCTATGCGCTTCGGCCCGACCAGATCGCCGACTTCAAGGGCCTCAAGGGCGACACGTCAGACAACATCCCGGGAGTGCCCGGCATCGGCGAGAAGACCGCGACGAAGCTGCTGCAGGACTTCGAGACGGTCGAGGCGATCTACCAGCGGCTCGAAGACGTGACGCCCGAGAAGCTCCGCGAGAACCTCCGCGTGCACGAAGCCGAAGCGCGCCAGAGTAAGGATCTCGCGACGATCGAACGCAACGTGCCCGCGACGCTCGATCTCGAAGCGTGCCGCCTCCGAAACTTTGACCGCGGCCGCATCGAGCAACTCATGGTCGAGTTCGAGTTCCGCACGCTGATCTCCCGGCTGCCGGAATCGCTCGGCGCCGATGCGGCCCCAGCCGCGAAGCCGGCGCCGGCGGCGGCGGCCGCAACCGGCACGTACCGCACCATCACGACGAAAAAGGATCTCGCCGCGCTCGCGAAGGAGGCGAATGCCGCCGGCCGTATCGGCCTCCACGTCGAGAACAGCGATGCGAACGGCATGCGCGGCCTGCCGATCGGCGTCGCGATCGCCACCGCCGCGGGCGATGCGGCGTACATCCCCGTCGGCCACAATCCCGGCCTCGGCGATGCGGAACAGCTCGCGCTCGATGTGGTGCTCGAAGCGCTGCGGCCGCTGCTCGAAAGCGCCACGGTCCAGAAAGTCACGCACAACGGTCACTTCGACTTCCTCGTGCTCGCGAACAACGGCGTGACGATGCGCGGCATGCGCTTCGACACGCTGATCGCGTCGTACTTGCTCGGCTATGCGAACATCACGATCCAGAATCTCGCGCTCGAACGGCTCGATATGCACATCCCCGCCGTCAACGACCTCATCGGCAAAGCCGGCAAGAAGCAGATCACGATGTCCGCCGTCGCGTACGACGCCGCGCGCGACTACTGCTGCGCCCAGGCCGATGCACAACTCCGCGCGTCCGACGTGCTCGCAGCCGATCTCAAGTCGCGCAACCTCTGGCCGCTTTTCGACGATGTCGAGATGCCGCTGATGGACGTGCTCGCCCGCATGGAGCTGACGGGCGTCGCTGTCGATGCGGTTCCGCTCGCCGCGATGTCACGCGAGATGCACACGGAGCTACAGGACATCGAGCGCGAGATCTACGCCGTCGTCGGTCACGAGTTCAATATCGGCTCGCCTCAGCAGCTCTCACAGATCCTCTTCGAAGAGCTGGGCCTGCCGAAGACGCGCCGCACGAAGCTCGGTTACACCACCGACGCGATGGCGATGGATGGCCTGCGCGGCGCCCACCCGGTCGTCGACCTGATCATGCGCTACCGCGGCGTCTCGAAGCTGAAGTCGACGTACGTCGATGCGCTGCCGGCGCTGATCCACCCGAAGACGAAGCGCATCCACACGACGTTCAACCAGGCGACGGCCGCCACGGGTCGCCTCTCATCGATCGAGCCGAACTTGCAGAACATCCCGGTGCGCACCGGCTACGGCAACCGCATCCGCACCGCCTTCGTCGCGCGCGATATCGGCAAGGAGCCGATGCTGCTCGCCGCCGACTACTCGCAGATCGAGCTGCGCATCATGGCGCACCTCAGCCAGGACCCAGCGCTCATCGAGGCGTTCCAGAACGACGAGGATGTCCATGCCGCCACCGCCGCGAACGTCTTTGACGTGCCGCTCGATGAGGTGACGTCCGACCAGCGCCGCCGCGCCAAGGTCTTCAACTTCGGCGTGCTCTACGGCCTCAGCGAGTTCGGCCTTTCGACGAAGGAGCGCATCCCGCGCGAGGAAGCCGCCACGTTCATCCGCCGCTACTTCGAGAAGTACACGAAGATCGCCGCCTGGCGCGACGGCGCCATCGAGAGCTGCAGCACGCTCGGCTACGCCGAAACGCTGATGGGCCGCCGCCGCTACATCCCGGAGATTAAATCGCCGAACTACCAGATCCGCTCGTCGGGTGAGCGCATGGCGATCAACATGCCCGTCCAGGGCACCGCCAGCGACATCATCAAGGTGGCGATGAACCGCATCGATGAAGAGATCACGGAGCGCAAGCTCGCGTCGCGCATGATCCTGCAGGTGCACGATGAGCTGATCTTCGAAGGCCCGCGCGCCGAGATCGACGCCGTGCGCGACATGTGCCTCCGCGTCATGCCGAAGTCGCTCGACCTCGTCGTCCCCCTGAACGTCGACATCAAGACCGGCAAGAACTGGGGCGAATTGGAAGTCGCCCGCGGCCCGCTGCTGTCGGAGGAAGAAGCAGAGCTGGCATTCGCGGAGTCGGCGGGCTAGGGCACCGTGACGAAGGAGCGGTGATCGTGACGGAGGCATCCCTGACGCAAGAGGTGGTTTCCGCCATGCAGTCGATGCAAGGAGATATCTTCGCGCGCCAAGGCGATCTGGACGGAGTGCGCGATGTCATCAGGGAGAAGCTCGATCAGACATTCGGCTACATGTTCGCTGATATCGAGCGAGAGATTCATCTGGCCGAGGCGAAGGAAGCTGACGGTGTTGGCTGCTGTAAGCACTTCCCGGGAGGCGGGAACTACCTTACTGCATTGGGACTTCTCTGCTACACAGAGTACATGGGCCAATGGATCACGGGTAAGTACGGACAGCGCACTGGCACGGAGAACTTCACCTCGTTCTTCCGACTGATGGGTCCCAGGTATGCGGAGTTGGTCGGGGACGGTGTGAAGGTGTACGACGTGTTCCGGAATGGCATGGCGCACCAGTACACACCGAAGAAGTTCTGTGAAGTACGCATGCTCGGTGCCGACATCAAACCGACCCCGGACTGCGGAATCGTCCGAAGCGGCGAAGAATGGCCGGAGTATCGCTTTATCGTTCGCCGATACTTTGCGGATTTCAAACGCGTCTGCTTTGCTCTTTATGATGTCATCGTTGAATTCCCCACAATGCCCGTGGACGTGTCAAAGGACAAATCATGACCGTAACATCGTCCCCCCGCATCGACATCACGTCCACCTGGGCGCGCTTGAACGAAGGCCTGATCCGCCTGGTCGACTACATCCCCGACGACAAGCTGAACTGGTCGCCTAAGGAAGGGTTGTGGAACTTCCGCGGCATCTTGCTGCACATCGCCGACGCGCGCGACGGCTGGCTTGGCATCGACGTGAAGGACGGCATCGAGGCGCCGAATGTCTGGCAGACTGTGCGGACGAAGGCGGAAGTACAGGCGGCCTACGCGCGCACGTGGGCGCGGCTGGCGAATTTCCTCGGCGACGAGAGCAAGCTGGACGCGACGTACGTCGCCGAGGACGGCAGGCAGTTGACCGGACACTGGATAGCTTTCCACCTGCTGGAACACGACATCCACCATCGGGCGGACATCTTCCACTACCTGGCGCTGCTCGGCATCGAAACACCAGATGTTGGCACGCCGTAGGCTTCCCTTTGCGCCCTTCGCGGCTTTGCGGTGAACTGCATACATGCCTGAGTTGCCTGAAGTCGAAACCCTCCGTCGCGATCTCGAAGCCCGCATCATCGGGCGGCGGATCACGTCGTGTGAGATCTCGCCCGATGCGCCGCGGCTGGTGCAGCTTGTCACGCCGCGCGAGTTCTGCCGCCAGCTCACCGGTCGCGCCGTCGCCGGCATCCGCCGCCGTGGCAAATACCTGATCATCGATCTCGATGACAGCCGCGCGTGGGTGCTCCATCGCCGCATGTCCGGCAACGTGTTGTACCGGACGCCGTCCGACGCGCCGGACGACTACACGCGGGCGGTCTTCGCGCTCGACGACGGCCACGAGCTGCGCTGGACGGATCTCCGCAAGTTCGGCACGATGTGGCTCGTCGAAGACGCGACGATGGTCATGGAGACGCTCGGGCCGGAGCCGCTCGACGCCGAGTTCACGCCCGGCGTGCTCCGCGCGCGCGCCGGCAAGCGCAGCGCACCGATCAAGTCCGTCATCCTCGACCAGACCGTCCTCGCCGGCATGGGCAATCTCTACACGGACGAGGCGCTCCACTACGCGAAGATCCACCCACTGCGCCCCGCGAACAAACTCGCGCCGGACGACTGGGAGCGCCTCCACGCCGGCATCATCGAAGCGCTGACGATGGGTATCGCGGCTCGCGGCAGCAGCCTCGGCTCCACACTGCGCGACCACATTAACGTCGATGGCGCCCCCGGCGAGAACCAGCACACCGTCCGCGCCTACGGCCGCGAAGCGCAGCCCTGCCTCGATTGCGGCGCCGCCATGCATCGCCTCAAGATCGGCGGCCGCAGCAGCACTTTCTGCCCCAAGTGCCAGCCCGCTCCCCGTGGCGCCGCCGCGAGCGCCACAGCGCGCAAACCCGGTCGCAAGTCGATGCTCCACGCGCGGCCGGCGGTGCAATGATGGCGACGGACATGCTTGTCGACCTCCGCGACTTCGTCACCGCGAGACACGCCGACTACTCGGATGGCAGTCCTGACGTCGAGGTGCGCCGCGCCACCGATTCCGATCGTGAGCGGCTCTCGTCGCTCATCACTTCCGAGTTCGCCGAGAGTTGGATGGGGGCCACCGCGGTCGCCTATCAACGGCGCCCAGTGAGCGCGTTCGCCGCCATCCGAGGCCACGAGGTCATCGGGTTCGCCTTCTACGACATCGCCTTCCGTGGTTACTTCGGACCGACGGGTGTGAACGAAGCGGATCGCAGCGCTGGCATCGGGGCGCGTTTGCTAATCGCCGCGCTGAGCGACATGGTGCTCAAAGGCTACGCGTACGCCGTGATCGGCGACGTTGGCCCCATCGAGTTCTACGAGAAGGTCTGCGGGGCGATGGTTATCAGCAAAGGCGACTAGGCCAGAAGTGTCCGGAACCAGACCAAGATGTCATTCAGCCCTCCTCTCCACGACGTGGAGAGGAGGTGGCCGAAGGCCGGAGGTGAGGTGCGTGCCCCACCGCCGGCCGACGCAATCATCCCCGGTTCTCGTTCACGCCAATCCGTGAAATCCGCGTAATCCTTGTTCCCCGACCGTCAACTTGACTTCCCGCGCGAGAGCCGCAACGCTGCCAGCAATGCCAGCCGACGCCTCCCTCGAAGCCACGTGCCGTGACTGCGGACGCCCACTCTCGTTCCACGCGCACGAGACGCGACCGGCCCGTTGCGCTGAATGCTTCGACGGCTTCATGCAGGCGCGCGACATCGAGTTCCTCAGCAGCTACGCCGAGCTGGGCGTCACGACGCGACGCATCCTCGCCGAAACGTCCCTGCGCGCGCTCGTGACGGAATCGCCGCCGGTGCGCAAGGTGCTGGCGATGAACATCATGGAGCAGTACGTGAGCGCGGCCAGCGACATGATCGGCCTGGTCCACGCCCTGCGCCGGCGCGGCCGCGAACCGGTCATGCGGGCGTTCCTCGGCTTCAAGCTCGACCGTGCGTCCGCGCTCGCGTTCTTCCAGGAGATCGCGACCACGTCCGAATCCGAACTCCTCGCCTCGCTCGGCCTTCCGACGCCCGACCAGATCGTCCGGCGCCTGCCGTCGCTCTCGAAGAGCGACGCGCGCGACCTCAAGCGCGCGATGGTGCAGATGCTCGGCGACTTCAAGCGCACCGGCGAGATGGGCGAAGGCGTCGCGCTCGCCCTCGCGCAGTCCGCCGGCGAGCGGAGCGGCAGTGCCGCGATCACCAAGCAGTCGGCGTGGCTCGACAACATCGGCCTCGCCCCGAACCAGGTCGCCTCGATCTCGATCGACGAGCAGCGCCGCACGATCAACATCACCGCGATCACCGTCGACGAGAAGCGCCTGCAGAACGTCGTCAGCGTCATCGGCGCCATGACGCACATCTCCAGCACCCTGATCTATGCGACGCTCACCGTTCACCAGGAAGCCGAGCGGGCGCGCCGGGTGCAGGCGAAGGGCGCGTCGTAGGGACAGGTCTTTAGACCTGTCCGCCTCGCTGTTCGATCCACGCGTTCGATATGCTCTGGCATGGCCAACCGACTCGAACCTACAACCTACAACCTACAACCTCGTGCCGGCGCCATCACCGACGTCCCCGGCATCCGCGTCGGACACTGGCACGACCGCCGCGCCATCACCGGATGCACCGTTGTGCTGCCCGATCGTCCCGCGGTCGCCGGCGTTGATGTTCGCGGCGGCGCGCCCGGCACGCACGAGACAGATCTGCTGCGACCCGGCAATCTCGTGCAGGAGATCCACGGCGTACTGCTCGGCGGCGGCAGCGCCTTCGGGCTCGAAGCGGCGTCTGGCGTCATGCGCTACCTCGCCGAGCGCGGCCGAGGCTTCCCGTTCGGGCACGGCGTCGTGCCGATCGTGCCGGCGGCGATCCTGTTCGATCTCGGCATCGGCCGCCACGACCGCTGGCCGACGATCGACGCCGGCTATCGCGCGGCCGCGAGCGCGCGCCGTAGCACGCATGAAGGCAACGTCGGCGCCGGCATGGGCGCCACCGTCGGCAAGTCGCTCGGGCCCGAGCGCGCCATGAAGGGCGGCCTCGGCACCGCCAGCGAGTCGTCGGTACACGGCCTCATCGTGGGCGCGCTCGCCGCCGTCAACGCCGCCGGCGATATCGTCGATCCCGCTACGGGTCGCATCATCGCCGGCGCTCGACGGGCTGACGACACGATCGAAGATGCCGTCGAGGTGCTGCGCGAAGGCCGCATCTGGCAGCCCGAGATCGCCGATCAGAACACCGTGCTGGTTGTGGTCGCGACGAATGCGGCGCTGACGAAGGAGCAGGCGAATCGCCTCGCCACCGTCTGCCACGACGGCCTCGCCCGCGCCGTCCGCCCGGCGCACACGCCCAGCGACGGCGACGTCATCTTCACCCTCGCTACCGGCGAGCGCGCCGTCGAGGGTGCCGACTATCGCATCATCGAGGCGCTGGCGACCCGCGCGGTTGAGCGCGCGATCCTCCGCGGCGTCGTGATGGCGGAGACGCTCGGTGGCTATCCGGCGATGCGGGATCTGGATGCCGGTTAGCGTGCGGCGCTACTTCGCGCCTCCAACCTCCAACCTCCAACTTCTAACATCCAACATCCAGATCACGGGCACGCCGACGGCTGCGCAAACGCCCAGTCGAACAGCCGCGCGCTGTCCGTGTAGCGGTCCTGGCTCCGCATCAGCGAGATGATGATGCGGCGACCGTTGTGCGTCGCCGAACCGACGATCGTCTGTTGCGATTGTTCTGTGTATCCGATCTTGATGCCGTCGGCGCCGTTGTACTTGCTCAACAGGGCGTTCCCGTTCCACACCGGCGGCCCGTCCCATTTCGGCTGCCATGACACCGCCGAGACGATCTGCCGGAGCGTGGCGTTTTGCATGTCGTACCGCGCCAGCATCGCCATGTCGTACGCGCTGGAGTAGAGTTCGTTCTCGTAGAGGCCGTGCGGGTTCGTGAAGTGTGTGTCGTGCAACGCCAACGACTGCGCCTTGTCGTTCATCAGGGCAACGAACTTCTCCGTCGTGCCGCTGATGCCTTCTGCGATCGCCACCGCGGCATCGTTGCCGGAAGGCAGTAGCAGGCCGTAGAGCAGATCCAGCAACGATAGCTGCATGCCTGGGCGAAGCCCCATCACGGTGGAACCGGTGTCGTTCTGCATCTTCGCGCCGTCGACGTGGGATGTAATGAGCTTGCTCGTATCGGCCTGGTCGGTCGCGACCGCGGCCGTCATCAGCTTGGTGAGGCTCGCCGGTGGCAGGCGCATGTGCTCGTCGCGCCCGTAGATCTTCGCGCCGCAGGCGTTCTCGATGATGGCGATCGACCGCGCGCTGACATACGGGAAGCCCGCCGGCTCGGTCGGCTGTGGCGTCGGGCTCAGGGTCTGCGTTGGGAGCGCGCGCGGCGCTGCTTCGGCTGCGGAGGAGCATCCGCCCGAGCACGGCCGAGGTGCGAGCCCCCCGTCGTAGATGGCGCCGGATACCCAGCCCGCGGACAGCGCGAGCGCCACCAGCGCGAGTCCGACGATTCCCGCACCCAGCCAGCCGCGGGCCGCGCGGTTCGTTTCTCCCATTGGGGCGGAGTATACCCGCCCGGATCGCATCTGACTACCCTTCCCGATCACAAACGTGATCAGTTCTTTCTATAGGCAACGCACCTCGCGATCGATATCACTGCGCCTGTTCGCGTGAATCCGCCAATCGCCGCCTTTCTCCCCAACAACCTCTCCGCGCCATCCGCGTCTCCGCGGTGAATCGTCCCCCGCTTGACGCGACGTTTGACATCTTCCCGTAACACGATCTATGTTTGCATCGCCATCGACCCGATCTGCGGGCGGTGAGCGCACGAGGTTGGAGAGAACGACTCAGGCTGCTTGGATCCGGTTCGGACCGAGACGGCACAGACGGCGAGACAGCACGTGTCTCCATGTGCCTCTTCGGTGCGATCCGAAGGGGTTTTTTCGCGCCCGCTGCCGGGCACGGGAGTTGAGCATGCGGACCGTACTCAAGAGCAAGATCCATCGCGCTCGCGTCACGCAGGCCGACCTGCACTACGAAGGCAGCATCACCATCGATGCGGACCTGATGGACGCGGCCGATATCCTCCCGTTCGAGCAGGTGCACGTGCTCGATGTCGACAACGGGGCTCGCCTGACGACCTACGCCATCGAGGGCGCGCGCAACAGCGGCCAGATCTGCATCAACGGCGCCGCCGCACGCCTCGTCAGTCCCGGCGACACCGTCATCATCCTCACCTACAAGTCCGCCACCGACGACGAAGCCCGCGCGCTCGCGCCGGCGCTCATCTACGTCGACGAGTTCAACCACATCGCCCGCATCGGCAACCACATCGATCCCGCACCCATCGCCTGAGCGTATGCGGGCACGGGGAGCCGTGCCCATGGAGGACTGCATGAGCCGCATCACCACCGCCGACGTCCGCGAGATGAAGAAGCGCGGGCAGAAGATCGTCATGATGACGGCGTACGACTACCCGACCGCGCGCCTCGTCGATGAGGCCGGAGCCGACATGATCCTCGTCGGCGACACGCTCGGGATGGTTGTGCTCGGCTACGACTCGACGCTGCCCGTCACCATGGAAGACATGATCCATCACACGAAGGCGGCGGTGCGCGGCTCGAAGCACGCGATGGTCGTCGGCGACATGCCGTTCATGAGCTATCAGACCGGCTGGCAGGACGCCATGCGCAACGCTGCCCGCTTCTTGCAGGAGACCGGCTGCGGCGCCGTCAAACTCGAAGGCGGCGTCCGCTCCGCCGAGGTCGTGAAGAAGCTCGTCGAAGCCGGCATTCCCGTCATGGGGCACATCGGTCTGACGCCGCAGTCCGTCAACCAGGTGGGCGGCTGGAAGGTGCAGGGCAAGACGCCCGCCGCGGCCGTCCAGCTCATGCACGACGCCCAGGCGCTCGAGCAGGCCGGTGCGTTCGGCATCGTGCTGGAACTCGTCCCCGCGCCGCTCGCCGAGCTGCTGACGGCGCGACTCAGCGTGCCCACGATCGGCATCGGCGCCGGCGTGCACTGCGACGGGCAGGTGCAGGTGTTCCACGATCTCCTGGGCCTCTACGACGGCTTCGTGCCCAAGCATGCCGGTCGCTACGCCGACGTGGCGGCCGTGATCCGTGACGCCGTCGCGAAGTACGCCGACGATGTGCGTACCGGCGCCTTCCCGACGGCAGAGCAGAGCTTCAAGATGGACCCGGCAGCGCTCGCCGAGCTCCGCCCCAACGGAGCCGACGCCCTGACGCGCCGCCACGCCCTCGGCCTCGATGCCTGAGGTACGCGCGTACCGGGATGTGGCGCAGGCGTCCGCGCCTGCCCGTCGATGCGTCGCACGAAGCGACCCTCGATGACCATCCATATCGCCCGCAGCATCGCCAACTTCCGCGCGTGGCGGCGTACCGTCACGGGCACCCTCGGCGTCGTGCCGACGATGGGATATCTGCACGAGGGCCACCTCTCGCTTGTCCGCGCGTCGAAGCGCGACAACGCCCACACCGCGGCGACTATCTTCGTCAACCCGACGCAGTTCGCGCCGAACGAGGACCTCGCTCGCTACCCGCGCGATGAAGCGCACGATCTCGAACTGCTCGAGGTCGAAGGCGTCGACGCCGTCTTCATCCCATCGGCGGACGAGATGTACGCTGCGGACTTCAGGACGTACGTCACCGTCGAGCGGCTCACCGATCGCCTCGAGGGCGCCAGCCGCCCGACGCACTTTCGCGGCGTGACGACCGTCGTGCTCAAGCTCTTCCACGTCACGCAGCCCGACCGCGCGTACTTCGGCCGCAAGGACGCGCAGCAGTTGGCCGTCGTCCGGCGCATGGCGCGCGACCTCGACGTGCCGGTCGAGATCGTCGGCATGCCGATCGTCCGCGAGCCCGACGGGCTCGCGATGAGCAGCCGCAACGTCAACCTGACGCCGGAGCAGCGCCGTGCCGCGCTCGTGCTCTCGAAGTCGCTGCGCCTTGCCGAGTCGCTGTTCAGCTCAGGGCAGCGCGACGTCGGCGAGATCCGCGCGTCCATGCAATCCCTCATCGCCGCCGAGCCGCTCGCGTCCGTCGACTACATCAGCGTGGCCGATGACGAATCGCTCGACGAGCTGACGGCGATCGACCGGGCGGCGCTGGTTTCGCTCGCCGCCCGCTTCGGCGCCACCCGCCTCATCGACAACACAGTCCTCAGCCCGCCCGAGCGACCATCGCCGTAGGGACAGGTCTTCTCGAAGAGTCGCCGCATACTGTGTCACGCGGCAGCGGGCATTGGAAGCCAATCCGTGCGATGACGGGCGATGGCGTTGAGGATCGTGACGAGCTTGCGCATACAGGCGGTGCGCGCGACCTTCGGGGGCTTGCCCGCCGCGCGTAGGCGGAGGTACATGGCCCGTGGCGGGATTGCGCTGCGTCGCAGTGACGGTCGCCATGTAAAGCATCGCGCGGACCGGCGCCCGCCCACCCCAGACGCAGCGCCGGCCGCGATAGCGGCCGCTATCGTTGTTAAGCGGCGCGACGCCGATCAGCTTCGCGGCCTCCTTCCCCGTCATCGTGCCCAGCTCCGAGACGTGCGCCAGGAGCATCGAAGAGACGATGGCGCCGACACCGGGGACGCTGCGCAGGCGCGCGTCCTGCGCCTGCCAATCAGGATGCCGGCGGATCGCCGAGGCGATCTCCCGCTCCATCGAGCGGATCTGGGCACTCAGGAAGGCAACGGTCTCGCGTACGTTGGCCGCTGCTGCGCCGGACGCCGTGTGGGAGCGGTTCCGTTCCTGAGCGCGCATCTCGACGAGCTGCTGGCGGCGGGTCACGAGCGCGCGTAGGGCATCCAGTTCCGGGTTGTGCGGCGGCGCCAGCCGCAGCCGCTGGTGCTTCTCGGCGCCAAACTCCGCGAGCGCGATCGCATCGATGCGGTCCGTCTTCGCCAGGCGGCCACTCGCCTGCGCGGAGAGACGCGCGTTGCGTGGATTCACCACCGAGACGAGCAGACCCGCCGCCACGAGCGCATCCCTGAGCGGGACGTGCAGGATGCTCGTCGCCTCGACCACGATCCGCGCCGGTGCCAACGGGCGGAGCCGGTCGACGAGCGACGAGATTCCCGCTGCATCGTGCGGAAGACACCAGACCTCGGTGCCAGGCAGCACCGCGACATCAAGCTTCGCCTTCGAGACATCGACGCCGACATAAACGGGTTCAGAGCTCATCGCACCTCCTGTGGCCCCACCTTGCAATTCGAGCACAAAGGCTCTATCAACTGTTCGGGCTTGCAGGGGGATGGTGCGCCGACCACGACTACGGCACGGTCTTGCGCGACCCAGGAGACGACGGTCTGCCGCACCGCCCCGAGCCCTGTTCCCGCGCCGACATTACCAGACCAACGACATACAAGGAAACAACCTGTCTGTCTGTCCGACGTGGTGCCTAATCCGCCACCCTTTCGCGCGATCCGCATTGAAGCGAGCAACCGGGATTCGACCCCGCCGCCCTGCTACAATGCGGGCGCGCCTCCGATCATCGTCGCCAGAGCACAGGAGCACGTCCGAGACATGTCTGGTCACTCAAAATGGTCCACGATCAAGCGCCAGAAGGGCGTGGCCGATGCGCAGCGCGGCCAGGTGTTCACAAAGCTCTCGAAGGAGATCATCATCGCCGCGAAGGCCGGCGGCGGCGACCCTGCGGGCAACACGCGCCTGCGCCTCGCCATCCAGAAGGCGAAAGAAAGCAACATGCCCGCCGACAACATCAAGCGCGCGATTGAGCGCGCGTCAGGCGGCGGCGATGGCGCGGACCTGGTCGAGATCACGTACGAGGGCTACGGCCCGAGCGGCACAGCCGTCCTCGTTGAAGTCGCGACGGACAACCGCAACCGCACCGTCGCCGAGGTACGCAACGTCTTGACGCGCGCCGGCGGCAACCTCGGCGAGACCGGCTCCGTCTCGTGGAACTTCGAGAATCGCGGCGTCATCACCATCACAGCGAATGGCAAGAATCCGGACGACGTCGCGCTGTACGCCATCGATGCCGGCGCCGAGGATGTGCAGGTTGGCGATGGCTCCATCGACGTCTACACCGCGCCGGCCGACCTCGAGAAGGTGCGGAAGGCACTCGAGGACAACGGCGTCGCCGTCGATTCCGCGGAGGCGTCGCGCGTGCCCAAGACCACGGTCGCGCTCGACGAGAAGCACGCCGTGGCGATGCTGCGCCTCGTCGAGAAGCTCGAAGCCATCGACGATGTGCAGAAGGTCTACTTCAACGCCGACATCAGCGACGACGTGTTCGCGTCGTACGCCGGATAGCGATGCCAGACGCCGCGCCCCCGGCGATCATCCTTGGCATCGATCCGGGCACGCGCGTCACCGGCTGGGGCGTCGTCCGCATCGATAGCGCCGACCCGCGCGCCGTCGCCTGCGATGTCATCGCGCCCAAGCCGCGGTTGCCGCTCGAGCAGCGCCTTGCGTTCATCTTCACAGCGCTCAGCCAGGTGGTCGCGCGCTACGCGCCGGACGCCGTTGCGGTCGAAGCGCCGTTCGTCGGCGAGAGCGTCCGGTCGGCCATGGCGGTGGGCGAGGCGCGCACGGTGGCGATGCTCGCCGCCACGCTGGCGGGTGTGCCGGTGTTCCACTATCCACCCGCGCGCGTGAAGCAGATGGTCGCCGGCTACGGCCGAGGGGAGAAGTCGCAAGTGCGCGAGATGCTCCGTCTCCAACTCGGCATGGACACCATGCCGGACGATCTGAACGCCAGCGACGCTCTCGCCGTGGCGCTCTGCCACGCCATGCACCACCGCGCAGGCACCCTCGTGGCCGCGGCCGATCTTCTGGCGCCCGCCACGCCTCCTCAGGCCCGCCGCCGCTCCGTTTGACCCCCTCGAAGCTAAAACTCTTCGAAAACTCGTGCTTGACGTGGGTAACGCGTTTGCGTTTTCGAGCGTTCTACTAGCTGGACGGCCGACGTGAAGGCCCACAAGGAATATGGAGCACATGGTCCTCAATCCCGCGACCCACTCGACCCGCTCGATTTCGCTACTCATGTTCGCCGCGTTCGCCGGCGTCGCACTCTGGCTGTTCGCCCCGGTTGGCCTCGGCGGCTCGGGATCGGGCTCCAGCAGCGGTAATGGCGGCAGCGCCAGCGCCGCCCTCCCATCCTCGCTCAAGGTCGATGGTGCGGTGCAGGTCGAGAGTCGCGACAACATCGTGACCCGGCTCGTCGTGCCGCTCGCGCTGCGCGGCTCGCAGAGCATCAACCTCGACGGCGGCAAGCTCCGCGCCGAGACGGCGATGAGCGACACCGCGGCTGCCGCGGTGCCCGCCACCTACTCCGTGACCTGGCTCGACGGCAACGGCGACCGCATGCTCGATGCGGGCGAGCACGCGCTGCTCACCGTCAATCTGCCCGCCGTCTCGACGGTTCACCCCGGCAACCCGCTCAACCTGGTCGTCACGGCCGCCGATGGCTCGAAGCTCACCATCGAGAACGTCATCGGCAAGTAGGTACCCGAGCCGAAACTCATGCTGGAGAACCAGGGCGTCTCGGCCGAGCACCCTGGTTCTCCGGTCGCCCGTCGAGGCTGCAAGGATCATCGTAGGGGAGGCCCCACGTGGCCGCCCGCATACTGGAACGGTGCGCCCCTTCCGCGCCTACGCCCGTCCGATGTGCCGCAGGTACATCAGCAGCGCCGCGATGCTCTTCGCATCGCAGATCTCGCCCGAATCTACGAGTGCCAATGCGGCGTCGAGCGACACGCGCTCCAGCACGAGGTCTTCGTCCTCGTCGGCGTCGAGCGGATCCTCGGCGAGATCGCGAGCGACATAGATGTGCTGATACTCGTCCGAATATCCCGGCGCCAGGAACAGTCCGCCGATCCGCGTCAGCGCGCCTCGATGCCCCGTCTCCTCGCGCAGCTCCCGCAACGCCGCATCCTCGGGCGAAGCGTCGCGCTCATCGACGCCGCCTGCGGGCAGTTCCAGCAGCCAGCGCCCGACAGGGTGCCGGTACTGCCGCACCATCAGCAGCTGCCCGTCGACATCGACAGGCACGAGCACGACGGCCACACCGTACTCGACAACCACGCGGTCGTACGTCGCACCGCCCGCCTCCCGCAGCGAATCGACCCGCAGATCGATCAGCCCGGACGTAAACTCGCGACGGCTGCTCACTACGTCGGGAATGCTCATCAATTCTGCCCGCCCAATCCCAATCTGTGTCATCTGTGAAATCTGTGGTTCCAACCCGGCCCTTACAGCGTGCGCACCATGGCGATCTCGTTGCAGCCGGGGAACTTCGGGCAGCGATAGCACTCGCCCCACACCTTGCGCGGCAGCGTCATCACGTCCGCCTGCGCGAACCCGAGCTTCTCGAAGAACCCAGGGCGGTACGTCAGTGCGAACGCGGTCGTTATCCCGATCTGTCGCGCCTCATCCATGCACGCCTCGACGATCCGCGCACCAAGCCGCTGCCCCTGCAGATCCTCACGCACGGCCAGCGACTTGATCTCCGCAAGGTCCTCCCACAGGATGTGCAGCCCGCCACACGCCACCGCCTCGCCGGCTTCGTCGCGCACGACGTAGAAATCACGCAGGTTTTCGTACACCTCGGCCATCGTGCGCGGCAGCATTTCGCCCTTACGCGCGAACGTATTCACCAGGTCGTGAATCGCCTTCGCGTCGGCAATCGACGCGCGTACCACCGTGGTCGAACTGAGAGATGCAGTCATCGCCTTCGTTCCCGCATCAAGCTCCACTGCAAGTCGGTACCCGTACGGACAGGCCCTCAGACCCGTCCCGCCCGTCCGCCGGATCGAGAACGGCGGGCAAGCCGCCCGCCGCATCTACCGTACCGCCGCCAGCCCCCCGCCTCCAACGGCCCAAGCGCCGCCGCCACCCCCGCGTGGAACGCCGCGCGGAACGCGCAGCCCGAAAACGCCAAGCCGAGCATCCGCGAATGGATCTAGCACAGGGTCGCATCGACCGTGCGTCTTCGGTGGTGGCGCGTTCGCGGACGCTGGATCCGCTTGGCTTGCCCTCTACGCGAGCGCCGGAGGCGCGAGCCCCGTCCCGATGGCGCTGCGATCGCCCATCGATTCCGCTCGGCTGTGGGCGCCGTCCTCGACGGCGGGGAGGGGGAGACGCGCCCGGGGGCGCGTCGACACGGGGGAGGGCTTGTCCTCCCCCGCCAAATCTAGAACGGCCCGAAGAGCTCGGTCAGCCGGACGTCGAGCGCGGTCGCGACCTTGAACAGCGACGACACGCTCGCGGAGCTCTCGGCGCGCTCGATCTGCGAGAGCAGCGACACCGACAGGTTCGTGCGGCGCGCCATCTGCTTGAGCGTCAGGCCCCGCTCCTTGCGCAGCTCGCGGATCCGCTTGCCGATCGCGAGGTGCAGCTCGTCCTCGCGGCGCAAGACGAGGCCCTTCTTGCGCGCGATCCGCTCGAGGACCTCGCGGAATTCCTCCGCGGCGAAGGGCTTCTTGATGTACGCGCTGATGTCGTGCTCGATCGACGCGGTCGCGGTGTCGAGCGAGGGGTGGCCGGTCAGGATGATGACGGCCAGGTCGTCGTCGCGCTTGCGGATCTGCCCGAGGAGATCGATGCCGGAGATCTTCGGCATCATGAGGTCGAGGACCGCGACGTGGAAGTCCTCCTGCTTGAGCTTGTCCTCGACCAGCGTGGAATCACTGATCGTCTCGACCTGGTGCCCTTCCTGCGTGAGGAAGTCCTCCAGGTACTCGCAGATGTCTTTGTCGTCGTCGATGACGAGAATTCGCATGCCGAAACCGTGCGCCGCCCTTCCCCGACCAAGCTGCCCCTCGACGCTGGGCCTCCAGGCACAACACGTTAGTCCTCTTGAGTGGTCGGGGCGAGAGGATTTGAACCTCCGACTTTTCGGTCCCGAACCGAACGCGCTACCAGGCTGCGCTACGCCCCGTATTTTCTACTGCCGAAAGCCACGGTAGCTAGCCCGATCCCCCCCGGCCCTGTCAACAAGAAACAGGGGATTCGCGCCCTTGCGGCGGGCCGGCTATCCTGGACCCGATGTCCGGAACGCGCCGCTGGCCCCGGCTCGAGCTCGCGCTCAGTGTGCGGTTGCGGTTTGCCGACGTGACCGAGCTGGCGGAGGCCGAGACCATCAACGTCTCGTTCGGCGGCGTCTTCATCCGGATGGAGCGGCCGCGCGAGGTCGGCACCTCGGTGGTCATCGAGGCGCGCGTGGGGCTGCGGCCTCCCCTCCGGCTCGAGGGCGTCGTCGTGCGGACCGTGCCCGACCCGGACGAC